>Ga0180432_10001249_pt1 | contig 40561 bp, 24 predicted proteins | sample SS_ome_10_FD_132414 | JGI IMG/M metagenome (GOLD analysis project Ga0180432, IMG submission 132414) | Hypersaline lake sediment archaeal communities from the Salton Sea, California, USA - SS_1_MS_2 metaG | ecosystem: Environmental > Aquatic > Non-marine Saline and Alkaline > Hypersaline >... | reverse complement strand
CCTCTTTGTCGATGACGGCTTTTCCCTCTTCCCGATTGACAACGCCAAAACTGCCATCAAATGTCCACATACACCAACCGATGCCGAATTTTTCACATGATTCTCTGACATCCCGCACCCAGGCAATTCGATATTTAGGGGGGCAGTACCGCTTATAAATCCCCCATTCGTTGCAGATAATTTTGACGTTGTGCTTCTTCGCCCATTCGGATGCCTCCTTCATCCTGCCTTCGATCTTTTCGGCGTTCCATCGTTGCTGGCCATAACGTTTTATGTTGCGGGTAATGATCTCATCTGAATATTTTTCAATCAGGCCCGCCACGGCTTCAGGAGATGAAGGATAGGGAACAGCACGTAAGGGTTTGACCCAATCGGAACTCCACGAAGCCCCTTGATGCGTGAATATGTGAGGTTCGTAAAAATGGAAGTTATAAATAATATTGCCGTCCTCCAAGGGTACGAGCTCGAGCAGAGTATCAAGGTTCGACCATCGTGCGCCTGTTGCGAGGATCGAATGTTTCGGAGCGCCTTTGCGCATTGCGGCGATCACCTTCTTCTGGACCGGGGGCCAGTTTTGTTCCTTCCCGCTCAACACCGGCTCGTTCATCGGTTCCAGTATCACCCAATCGGGATCGAATTGACTCAAGTGCCGCGCAAACGACGTCCAGAAACGACAGAAAGACTCTGTGAACGTTTCATCCTGCCCCAGAGGTCCGGAATAATTACTCCCACCCTCTTTTTGAGATATGCTGTGCAGATCAATGATGATGGCCAGTTTGTAAGAGAGGATTTTTCTTATCCCGCGATCCAAACAGGACAAACTTGCTTTGTTTAATAAATCCGGCTGACTGCGATCGTACACGTTCGCCATATCGATTGGGATGCGAACATGCGTGAATCCAAGCTTTGTCATTAATTGAAAATCACCATCCGGATAACGTTTTTCCAGTTCACCAACGGGTCCTCGATTGAGCCAGAACCAACTGGGTATGTTGATCCCTTTCGCCAAGCGGGCGATTCGTGCCTCACTGACGCCCTGCCTTTCAGAAGCGAACGCGGTTGGTGACCCATTCAAAACACACCCACATACTAATCCTGCGAGCCCCAAAAGGAATGGTTTCTGAATCATTCTAAACATTGGAAACCTCTTTTCGTACTATGAACGTCTCATTCGCCTCTGATTAAATCCAATAAAAGGTATCTTTACGGCCTGACGGCGGTGCCGTCGCTTCTTCGCACGGGGTTCCAGTAGCCGGGGTGCTCGGGTAATGGGTATTTCGCGGCGAGTTTCTCGTTGATGTCAACACCCCAGCCGGGCGCTTCGTTGATAAACATATAGCCATCCTTAACGGTCGGGCTGCCGGGAAAGACCTCTCTTGTCTTTTCGCTGAAGTGAACGCTCTCCTGGATACCGAAATTCCAGATGGCCAGGTCCAGATGCGCGTTGGCGGCGTGGCCGACGGGGGAGACATCGCCGGGGCCGTGCCAGGCGCTGCGAACGTTGAACCACTCTCCGAGCGCGGCGATTTTCCGCGCGACACTCAGCCCACCCACCTGGGAAATATGCACCCGGATGAAATCAATGAGCCTCTCGGACATGAGACCGACCCACTCATGCGGATTATTGAATAGCTCGCCCATCGCAATCGGCACGCTGGTTTGCTGCCGGAGCAGTTTGAAATATCCGTTGTCCTCGGGAGAGAACGGATCCTCGATAAAGAACGGCCGGTACGGCTCCAGGCGCTTGATGAGGTTGATCGCTTCCATCGGCGGAATCCGTTCGTGAATGTCATGCAGCAACTCGACATTCGCTCCGAACGTGCTGCGGACGTGCTCGAACATCTCGACGGTCCCTTCGACGTACGGTCTGACTTCCATCATGGAATCTGACGCAGGCGCGAATCCGGCTTCCTTAAAGTGAGCGTCTTTGGATAAATGAGGCGAGCCGTATCCCCCTCGCTGGATTCGGATGTACCGGAATCCTCGTTCCATCCCCTGTCGAACGCTGGCCTCGATCTGTTTGAGGTCCCGGCCGCCGCAGTGGGTATAGCAATCCACCGCGAAACGACACTTGCCGCCCAGAAGCTGGTACACCGGCATATTTGCCCGCTTGCCTTTGATATCCCACAGAGCTTGATCCAAACCGCAGAGCGCGTTGTTCAGAACAGGCCCGTTCCGCCAGTAGGAACTTGTATAGGCGTTTTGCCACATATCTTCGATATTGTCGGCGTCCCTGCCTTTGGCGAACGGATTGAGATACTTATCCACAGCGACGGCGACGGGTAAGGGACGCTGGTTATACGTGGCGCATCCGAGACCGTACAAGCCCGGCTCGCTCGTTTCGACCTTGACGACGCATAGACGTATCCTCTGAGGCGCGGTTAAGATAGCCTTGACATTGGTGATTTTCAACGGGGGCAATCCTCTCGTCGCCTCCGCATAGGTATTGGCAACGGCATCGTCGTTCTTCGAGACCATGCCCAACGTACCCGCTGCTATTCCAAGCCCGACACCTTTCATTAAATGTCGTCGATTCATCTGTTGCTCCTTTCAATGGCGATTCTCGAACAAAGGCCTCAACCATCCCCATAACCGATGGCTTTGAGGCTGCCCCCCTTTCAATAGTCATTTGTCATTAGTCAATTTCTTTTGTTTTCCCCCGACCGGCTTGCGGTGCCACCACGTCGCCAGGACCGACCCGGAGACATTCATCCACGGCCCGAAGATAGCCGGCGCCAAAGCCGCCGGGGCGCTTTTAAGAACATTCATCGCCAGCCCCGAGGCCATCCCGCCGTTTTGCAAACCGACCTCGATAGCGACCGTCCGACACGTGTTTTCATCCAAACGAATGGCCCGGGAACCCCAATACCCCAGGATGTACCCGATAAAGTTATGGGCAATCGCCGCCCCGATCAAATACGGCCCGACGGTCATGAGCTTCTCCGCCGAGCGGGCCGTGATGATGGCGATAATGGTGCAAATCCCCACCATGGATACGATGGGCAACGCCTTGCTCATCCAATTCTCCGGCCCTTTTAACCACACACTGATGATCAATTTGGCCAGCGCCACAACGCCGATCAGAACACATCCGACGACAAAACCGTCTTTCTGCAAAGAAGCTTCGCCATAGGTAAACACCGCCGCCGGCGCCCAGAGAATCATGGCAACCGCCAGCAGTATCCCGGCGGCTCCAATGAGCACCAATACGCCACCGCTGCCGAAAACCTTGTGCCGACTATACAGGATGCGATTGGCAATAAGACCGGCCACGATCGGCACAATAATCATATTAATAATCCCGAACATCATGACCAGGAACTTGATCTCGATAAACTGGCCGGCCAGCTTGTCCATGAGAAAGGGCGTCATAATCGGTGAGGCCAGCGTCGAGCAGGAGGTCATCGTGACCGACAGGGCCACGTTCCCGCCCGCCAGATACGTCATCAGGTTGGAGGCGACGCCGCCGGGACAGGAACCGATTAGGACCACGCCGGCGGCAATTTCAGGTTCAAAACCAAAGCCCTTAGCCAGGGCCAGGCCGGTTAACGGCATGACTGAAAATTGCAGGACGAATCCGATGAAAACCGGCCAGGGCATTTTGAACACCCGCCCGAAATCGGCCACGCTCAAGGTCGTCCCCATACCGAACATAATGATCTGAATCAACGGAACGATCAAGATGCCCAGGTTGAATCCGAACCAGGTCATAAACGCGCCGGGATAAACCATCGAGGCCGCTACAAAGGCAAAAACCCATACGGTGAAAGCAAAGCTCTTGAGGAACGGATGCCCCATGAAATACAGAGCCAGCGAGCCGAACATCGCGATCAACGCCGGCCCCAGCGCCGCCCGGCGACCGCTGACGAGCATCACAACCGCGGCCACAAGACAAATCACAAAGACAAACTTGAAATAATCTAAGAACGATCTATCCTTTTCCATGGCACCCTTTCATAGGATTAACTGTTGAGTATCAAAGGGGGACAGCCTCAAGCGTGGCACGGGCTTCCAGCCCGTGAATACACGGCCAAGATGGCCGTGCCACGTTCCTTGAGGCTGCCACCCAATCAACGTGCGAATAGTCAATAGTCATTTGTCATTAGTCCATGTTTAGCTCCACAGCCGGTCGTTGGAGCGGTCTCGGTTCCATCCATCGGTCGGGGCAAAAAGTTCCTGACCGCGCGAGAGGTGCTCCTTAACCACGTCGAGATTTAATTCGATCCCCAGGCCCGGTGTGTCCGGCACAGTGGCGAAACCATCTGTATGAAGCGGCTTGTCGATGCCGGTCACAAGATCCTCCCACCAGTCCACATCGACCGAGTGATGTTCCAGGGCGATGAAGTTCTCCGTGGCCGCGGCGCAGTGCACATTCGCCATGAAGGAAACCGGCGTCCCGGCGAAGTGCATGGGCATAGCGATTCCCGATTGTTCCGCGTAATCGCCGATCTTCTTGGTCTCCAAAATACCGCCCGCCGTCGCCAGGTCGGGATGGACCAGATCCACGACACGGCCATCGATCAGCGGTTTGAAACCGTCGAGCAGGTAAATGTCTTCGCCGGTCAACAATGGGGTATCGAGGGCGCTCCGGATCTCTTTGAGCATATCGGTATATTCCCACGGCACCATGTCCTCGAGCCATGCCGGCTGGTAGGGTTGGAGCGCCTTGCCGAGTTTGATACAACTGTTGACGCTGATATGGCCGAAATGATCGGATGCGATCGGGATCTTCCAGCCGACCGCCTCCCGTGCCTCGGCGAAACGCTCGGCCAATAACGCCGCCCCCTTGTCCGATAGTTGGATGCTCGTGAAAGGATGCTTGCCCCACCAGTTCGTATCCTTCAAAGGATAACTCAGCGCGCCGGGCACTTTGTAGATGTTCGATATGCCGCAGTCCATTTTTAGAAACGTGAATCCCTGCTCGACTCTTTTTTTCAAACCGGCTACGTCAGTGCTGGGCGTGTCGGCATATAAACGAACCCGATCCCGATATTGCCCACCGAGCATCTGATAGACGGGAACGCCGTAGGCCTTGCCCGCCAGGTCCCACAAGGCCATCTCGACGCCCGAGACGCCGCCGCCCTGCCGTCCGTGATGTCCGAATTGTTTGATGCGTTTGAATATCTTCTCCACATTGCAGGGATTTTGGCCGAGCAATCGGCTCTTGAGCATCAGGGCGTAACGCTCGCTGGCGCCGTCGCGCACTTCGCCGTATCCGCAAATATCCTGGTTCGTGTCGATGCGAATCAACGGGCAGCGCATCGGCGCCCTCGAAACGACCGCGACACGCAGATCGGTGATGCGCAATTTCGAGGGGCTGGAACGTCGCCGGACGTTCTGTGTCGCAAACGCGACCTGTTCTTCGACCGGAGCACCGATCATATGGGCCAGACTCAGACCCGCGACACCGGTACCGAGACGTTTAAGCACCGAACGCCTGGAATATGTAGCCTGTTGAGGTTTGTTACTGCACTCCTTTTGCATAGTTATTCTCCATCATGGTGATTGACTATTGACAATCTAACGGATCGTGCATCACGGTCGGATGTCAGCGTGGAAAGAGTCAATCGTCAATCCAATCACCAGTTCCGCGTCTTCGAGTTCAGCATGTTTTCGATAACGTCCCGCGGAACGGGTAACTCGTTCATGTTCTTCTTCAACCAACCGCGGAAATCATTCTGTATTTCGGGCGTCCACCGGCTGTCGATCTGTCCCGGTGTGTACTTACCTTCCCGCAGGCGCTGATGCCCGAACATGTCCCGCAGCATGATGGCCTCGGATTCAACGACCACCTTCTCGGCCAGATGGGCGGGGATAAAAACGATGCCCTCGCGTTTGGCGAGCACCACGTCGCCGGGACACGCCAATGCCCGGCCGACGCGAATCGGCGCGTTGATGGCGGTCAGCATAACCTCACGAAGAAAACTCGGATCCGCTCCTTTATACCACGCGTTGAAGCCTTTGACGGCTTCGATCCCTTCCAAGTCGCGGACGCCGCCGTCGAAGATGGCGCCGTTGCCGGAATTGGCGTAGATGGCGTTCGCCAGATTATCGCCGATCAAGGTCCCATCGACGACCTTACCGAAACAGTCGGCGACATAAACGTCACCCTTCTTGAGCATATCAATCGGCCAGGAATTGGAGCTGCCGATCCGCCCATCGGCCCGCCCCCGGCGCATGATGCCGCGATTGTAGTCGGGATGCGAGGGCATATATTGAGCCGTCAGCACCCGCCCGACAAGGGTCTCACCGGGATCCACGACAACCCAGCCGGCGGCGTTCTCGTAGCAGTTGGGATAGCCCGCCCCGCGAACAATGCTCCAGGCTTGAGTAATGGATACGTTCTTCATTCTCTTCAGAACGTCATCCGAGACCCGCGGCCGGCCGTCTTCCATTCGCGCCCCGGTCCATTTCGGCGTGCATTGCAACACGCGCGTCGGGCAGGAGACAACAGGCGAGGCCACACCTTCATCGGCCGCCTGGATGCGAATATTTCGCCAGCGCACCTGATACGGTCCGGCGTTCTTTCCCACACCGTGAACTTGCAAACCGATAAGGCCGCGACGCGTCATCCCATCCCTCAGATCGACGCAGGGGACATTGTTGATCCACGTCCGGATTCGGTCGTCCGCGCACTCGATGCGGAACGTGTTCCATTGCCCGTCCTTGAACGCCTTACTCGCCGCCGGATCGGACCGGGTACTCGCAAGCATAAACGCGCGACGGGCCTCATCGTAAATGCTTCCGGACGAGCCTCCCTTCTCAGTAGCGATTTCCACCTGATAGCCGTAAACGCGGTCCGGCGGTATCACCCGTTTTTGAGGCGTATCGTCCCGTCCCCTGAAGATAAAGGCCTTTTCAGCCTCGGCAATCTTGCTTCGTATTTGCACACCCGAGTTCAGCCGGGGATCCAGCGTAACCTCGAATGTCAATACGAAGTCGCCGTACTCCCGATTCGTACAGAGGAACGTATTGGGACTGCCCTTGACCGTCGTGCCGACAATCGCGCCGTCTTCGACGTGATATTTGGCAAAGCCGCTATGAACCGACCACCCGTTTAAGGTCTTGCCGTCGAAAAGAGGCCTCCATTTGGTTTTTTCCCGCTCCCTCGCAAGACCAACAGACGCGGCGACAAACAACAGAACAACGGCACAGAGAGTCCTTTTGAAATGCATAGCATACTCCTTTCAATCACGAATGATCATTGTCTGGTGAATTATATCACGCTGAAGAGAGAGTACAAGCGGTAATAAAGGCAAAGGCCCGCACCTTTGATCGATACGGGCCTCGCGTGAATGACAATTACATTCCGGCCTGCATGTCGTCCATTCGCTAATCGCTTACGGTCGATACAGCCGAATGTCGTCAAAGTACATCGTCCCGGTCCCTCCAGCCGCCGGGCTGTTCCTGGTACCGAAACCAATCGTCATCGAATCGACGTTTGTCAAGTCCACACCCTGATTCGCGAACTCTTGAAGCTCGATGACCCACTCGGTCCACGGAATAATCTTCGTCACGGCAGGCTCATCATGATACACAACCGCCGTGCCGTCAAGAGCCACATACATCCGCTCGATGGCATTCGCCGATTCGCCGCGGAACCATAAGGATAGCCTGGCGACACCGTGCTCGGTCCAGTCACGGGGGGCAACGAATGTCATGGTAGCCTCAGAGGTCCTCATGTTGTTGTCATAGGACACCGGCATGGCCTGGCCGCCGCTATGAACGTTGCCCTGCTCGGTGAGCGGAACGTCCATATTGCCGACAAAAGCGCCGTTCGTCGTGGTTCCATAGCCGTCGATCCATGTCAGGTAGATCCTGTTACTGCCCGGCTCACCTTCGGCGAGGTCGTTGTAGGACTCAAAATCGTCCACGGTCAAAAAGTCGGCGACCGTAAAGCTCCAGGTCCCGCCTCGACTGATCGTCCCATCCGAATTGACCTCATCAACACGCCAGTAATAAGGTCCTCCGCCCCATTCGACACCTTCAGGCGGCGTATATGTGGTTGCGTTCTGACGGTCTCTGTATATCCCGGTCGCATCGGAGGCATCGGCCTGCTCGACGGCCTCCTGGTCGGTGCCGAGATAGACATCATGCTGCGCGGCATTGTCTCCGGCCGACCAGCTTAGGGGCAGAGCATTTCCAATATCCGGGTTCGATCCGGGCGCGGGATGCGGATCCCACGCCAGCAACGGATCGCCTCGCATGAGTTGCAAGATCTGATCCTGGGCCAGCGCCGTATCGTAGATGCGGACATCATCGACCATCCCGACCAGGAAATCGCTGGCGCCGCCGGCATCCCACTCCATGGCGATCGACCACAGGTCACTCGCGCTGAAACTGTAGCCGGCCGCATGCGTGTTTTCGAGAGTGCCGTCTACATAGATACTCCCGGTCGGCCCGCTTCTGACATACGTCAGCAAATGCCACTGATCGTCGCTGACGACCGTCGTGGAGTAGCCTTCATAGACGCTGTCGGACCCATCGTACATCGCCGCCTTTCGATTGTCGATCGACCACAGGGCGACATTGCCGCGACCGCCGGTATTGCAGGAGAGCCAAAGCCCGTGATCGTCGGTGGTTTTCACCCATCCACTGAGCGTAATATTGTCGTCCGTTATATCATCAGCGACGGCATCCATCGTCGCATAATTCGAACCCGTAAATTCCAGCGCACCATTGATGTACCCATCGACCCATTGCGGGCTATCCACAAGGGTGGCGTGATTGTTATGGCCGGACCAGTCCAATGCTTTGGTCCCATGACCTTCGTCAAGCGTCCACCAGCCGATGAACGTTGGGTCCGCCATCGGTATGACGGGCAGGGTCGTGAAGCTCCAGACATCGCCCTTGTGCGTATCCTGGGAATCAAATTCATCGACGCGCCAGTAGTAGGTCCGGCCTAACTCGAGGGGACCGGGAGTGTACGTTGTATCCACCTGAGTAAGCCCCCCGGAAGCATTACTTACATCGTCAAAGTTGTCTCCGAAGTACACCGTGTGCAATTTCGCACCAAAGCCGGCCGTCCAGCTAAGGGTCACATCCGTTTCCACAAACCCGGCGCCGTCAGGTGGAACCGGATCATAGGCCGTCTTGCGTGGAATCGTAAAGCTCCAGACATCCCCTTTCCACGGACTGTCTGTGTTTGCTTCATTGACCTCGTCGATTCGCCAGTAGTAGGTCGTGCCCGGTACAAGGCCATCGGGGTAAGAAAATCCGGGAAAGCCAACGACAAAATACGTTGAGACCTGATTGCCTCGAAACGTGTCGCCGGACCCGTTGTTCACATCCTCAAAATTGTCGCCCAGATACACGTCATGCGAAACGGCATAGCTGCCCGACTCCCAGGCAAGATTGATCCATGTCGCTTCAAGCATAGCCCCGTCCTCCGGGTCAGGACGCCGCGCCAGCGGAAATCCCTCGCCGCCTTCCATGACAATCTGAACCTCCGTCGCCAACAAGGGCCAGTCGTAGAGCCGCACATCGTCGATTGTCCCATGGAACCAGTAATTGTTGATCCCGATATCAAATCCAATCCCAAGATCCATGTTCGGTGCAACCGGGCCGGCCGGCGGAGTCGTGGTGGCCCAGGTCCGGCCTCCGTCAACGGAGATACTCTGTGTATTCCGATCTCTATCCAGAACGGCCGCCACAAACACCCATTCTTCCAGCGGCACCACCAAAAACGGGGTGTCTTTTCTGTTCGCGCCGGTGTCTCCCAGCATGAATCGGTATCCGGTTTGGCCGGCACTGCCCTGATTTCGGTCCGCCCCGACGTAATAGCCGACACTGCCCGAATCCCGTTTGTTCACCGCCAGGTCCCAGTTGGTCGATCCCTGGGTGCCCGGCGTCACTTCCACAGCCCCCCAGAACGTAAACGTGAAGCTGCCGGTCCCCGGATTCAAGCTATCCTGTTGTGGAACCCGGACATGCGACTGGGCGCCATCGAAGAACAAACATCCTCCGTACACACCGTCCTCTCGCCACACGGGATCGTCAACAAGCGTACCGTGCATGCCATGTCCGCTGGCATCGTTTGCGATCGTTCCGGAACCTTCGTCAAACCTCCACCAGCCGACGAGGCCGGGGTCGGCGGCCTTGGTCTGGCACGTCCACACCAAAGCCAGCACTAAAACGAATGAAACCTGATGAATCAACTTCTTGCACATAATAATCCTCCTTCAGTTTGTAGTATGTGCCCCATGAGAGCATTTAGAGAACGCTTTACGGTTTCACTACATACAACCGAATATCATCCACATACATCGTTCCTATGCCGGCGACCGATGCGCCGCCTTTGTCACCCAGCCCAATCGCGATCTTGTCCACGTTAGCCAGGTTGATCCCCTGATCGGCAAACGATTGCAGCGGGAGGGTCCACTGCGCCCATGCGCGCGATTGCGCCGCCTGCGAGTCATCATGGGCGACAACGGCGGGCGATCCGGTTGAATTGGAGATCGCCACATACAACGGCTCGGCGGCGTTGTCGGAAGCACCCCGGAACCAAAGTGACAATTCACCGACACCGCCCGCCGTCCAGTCGCGCCGCGTCGTTAATGTCAGCACCGCCTCGGAGTTCGAGATACCGGCTTCGTTCGTGTATAACAGCGGCATGGACTGGGCGCCGCCGTGGACAATCGCCTGCTCGGCATAGGGCGGCATGAGATAGCCGACTTGCGCGCCGTTCCCGGCGAGACCGAAACCGTCGATCCAATGTTGCCAGATGGCCTCGCCGGCCGCGTCGTCATCGGTATAACGCTCGAAATCCTCGACCAGAAGATACGCCCCGGTCGTGAAGTTCCAGACGGGACCTTTGACCGGACTGCCGTTACTAACGGCATCGACGCGCCAATAGTACGTCGTATTGGCTTCGAGCAAACCGGCATCATAACTTTCCGCACCGAGCGCCTTGGATCCCTGAGACTCCGGCGAGCTGGTATCGGCGCTGCGCACGGTGCCCTTATCCAGTCCGAGATAGACCTGATGCGACTCGGCACTCTCCGCCGGCGCCCAGCTTAGGATCGTCGCCATCGCCATATCGGCGGCGCCGTTAGCCGGTTGTGGATTGCCGACCGCCCCCGGCGTCGTAAAGGTCCACACGTCGCCTTTGTACGTGGCCGCGCCGTCAAACTCATCCACGCGCCAGTAGTACACCTTCTCTCGCGCGATCGCATCGGGCGAGTAGGACGCCGATCCAAGCGGCACGCCCACGGTGGCATCCTTCACCTGGTTGTAATCTTCGCCGAAATACACGGTATGCAATTTCGCACCGAAGCCCGGCGTCCAACTGAGCGTCACGGCGTTCGCATCCGCCACCTGATCCCCTTCGGCCGGACTCGGATTGTAAGCGGTCTTGGGCGGAATGGAGAAGCTCCAGACCTCGCCCTTCCACGGACTCTCCGGATGCGTTTCGTTGACCTCGTCGATGCGCCAGTAGTAGGTCATCCCCGGAACGAGACCGTCCGGAAAGGCAAATCCCGGGAAACCGGCGACATAAAATACGTCCCCCTGGCTGCCGCGGTAGGTATCTCCCGATCCGTTGCTGACGGCGTCGAAATCATCGCCCATATACACGTCATGCGAGACCGCGTATCCGCCCGGCTTCCAGGAAAGGTTCACCCAGGTGTCGTGATGCAAGGCGCCGTCTTTCGGATCGGGTCCGAAGGCATACGGCCAGACCACGCCGGTCATCGTATCCGCAATCTCGCTTTCCGACAATGCATGATCGTAAATACGCACATCGTCCACAATGCCGAGCAGCGTGCCGTTGCCATCATCCCTCTGCCCAATCACCAGGGGGACGTCACAATCGATGTCTCCCCAGCCGATCAGGCTGTCACTGGACGGCCCCCCGCCGCCGGCGACCCAGCCTTCATTGCTCCCGTTAAGATACCCCCGTACCTGGTTCGCCTGGCGATCGAGCACCAACGCCACATGATGCCATTCGTTCGCGGTTAAGTTTGAAATGTGTTGCGAGGCCCGTTGCGCGGATGTGCCGTCGGCATTGCACCGGGCTAACAGGTTGTCGGACTCGGTCCAGATCGACCAGCCGATCATTCCCGACGTCCGATTGCCCTTGCTGACGATAAACTCATAGGCGTGCGTTGACGTCCCGTCGCCCTGATTGAGCCATGCCGTCACGGTCATGCCTGCCGATCCCGGATCGAGAAGGTTATTATCTTCCTCCCATAAGATGCCGTCCCCGTCGCCGTCAAAAGACACGGCGTGCATAAAATGCCCGACCACGAATGCGGCGTCCCCCTCCAACAATCCCTCACCTCCGTTGCCGACCACATCATAAACGACCGCCCCGTCGCCCTCATCCAGCGGCCAGTGGGCGACAAGATCCGCCGAGACAAGACCGGCCAGACTCAACAAAACAACCAGAGAGATGATGACATAGATCATTCTTTTAAACATAGGAATCCTCCATCACATCGAGTTAATAAAATCAGGATCGAAATCGTAGGGACGGCACCCCGTGGCCGTCCGAATCAGGCGATAGAAAACGGACAGGCACAGGGACCTGTCCCTACGATACGAAAATCATAACTCATAAATTCCATATCTACTCATGTATCCCCCCAATGATTTTAAGACTTGTCCCCCTCCTTATAATCCAAAACCTAACTGATCGTAAAAAAACGATAGTTTTGAGCAGTCAACTGCCCAAGTACGGCAGAATACACACATTATATTTATATAGAATCGAGCGGTTGGCGTCAAGAAAAATCTCGGTTGATTATTGCGGATTGCGCCCTTGTAAAAAACACAAAAAGGGCCTGTACCGAACGAATCAGTACAGGCCCGCAACCAAAGCATTTTCAGTTTGTACGCTCTATCGAGACAGCCGAATGTCATCAATGTACATGGTTCCCGAACCGCCGGACGCGGCGATACCGGCCTTATCGCCCAGACCAATCGCCAACGTATCCACGTTGGTCAGGTTAATGCCCCGGTCGGCGAACGCTTGTAACGGAATCACCCACTGCGACCAGAAGCTATTCCCTGCGGTGCTCGGATCGTCATAGGCAACGATCGCCGGCGACCCGGCGGCGTTGGCAACCGCCAAATACAACGGCTCAGCCGCATTGGCCGAATCGCCCCGGAACCACAGCGACAATTCACCAACGCCCGCGACCGTCCAGTCGCGCGTCGCCGTTAACGTCAGCGACGCCTCGGAATTCGATACGACGCCTTCGTTGGTGTACAACAGCGGCATGGATTGGGAACCGCCATGAACCCGCGCCGGAGTGGACTCGGCATACGGCGGCATGAGGTATCCGACTTGCGCGCCGTTGTCGGCGGCGCCAAAGCCATCGATCCAACTTTGCCAGATGGCCTGATTGTTCGGATCATCATCGGTATAGCTCTCGAAATCATCGACCACAAGATAATCACCCACCGTAAAGCTCCAGACGGGCCCTTTGACCGGGTTGCCGTCATACACCTCATCCACACGCCAATAGTACGTCGTGTCCGCCTCCAGGTAGCCGGGATCGGTGAGTTCCGCTCCCAGCGCCGCGGAACCTACATATTCGGGCGAACCGGCATCGGCATTACGTACAGCGTCCCTGTCCAGCCCGAGATAAACCTGATGCGACGCTGCATTATCCGCCGCCGTCCAGCTTAAGATCGTCGCCATCGACAAATCGGCGGCGCCGTTGGCCGGCTGCGGATTTCCGACGGCGCCCGGCGTTGTGAAGCACCAGACGTCGCCCTTGTAGGTCCCGATACCGTCAAACTCATCCACCCGCCAGTAGTACACCTTCTCTGTTTCAAGCGCGCCGGGCGAGTAACTCTCCGTTCCGACGGGTACGCCCACGGTCGCATTGCTCACTTCGTCATAATCGTCGCCGAAGTAAACCGTGTGCATTTTCGCCCCGTATCCCGCCGTCCAGCTAAGAGTCACCGTCGTTTCCGTTAGTCCGGCTCCATCGGCCGGATTCGGATAATAAGCCGTAGTGGGCGGAATCGAAAAGCTCCAGATATCGCCTTTCCACGGGCTATCCGGATGGGCTTCATTAACCTCGTCGATTCGCCAGTAATACGTTGTCCCCGGGACAAGACCATCGGGATACGCAAATCCCGGAAAACCGACCACATAAAAATCGTCTGTCTGATTGCCGCGGTAAACATCGGAGTCATGGGTGGCGTTATCCACACCGTCATAATCGTCGCCGATATAGACATCGTGCGAAACGGCGAGATCGCCCGCCCGCCAGGAAAGGTTGATCCAGGTCTCGGTGTGGAGCGTGCCGTCCTTCGGGTTCGGACCGGAGGCACAGACCAACGGCTCATCCTGCATAATCGAAAGAATCTCAGCGTCGCTCAGCGTGTGATTGTACAGGCGGACATCGTCAATAATCGCGTCCGTGCCCTTTCGGTTGGATTCGTTTCTCCGACCGATACAAACAGAATCGGTATTGAGAGGGATGCCCCCGGACGAGATTTTCGACTCTTCCAGTATGCCGTCCGTATAGAAAGCCACGACGCCCGTTGAACGGTCATACGAGGCGGCGACGTGATGCCACTGACCGTCGTCAATGGGTATGGCGGTCCCGCCCGCGTAGTAATCGTCACCGTCACCCTGATCCAGGCCGTTAAAGACAACCCTCAAAAAGTGTGTATCCCCGGCCCTGAGAATCATATATTGGTGCCCTTTCGAGAAGACATACTGATAGGTCATCGTAAAGGCCTCAATCTTCACCCAAAGCGCGAATGTAATATTGTCCGTAATGTCGAATAGCGGACTATTCCCACAGTCTATAAGGTCGCCTTCCCCCGCGGCCGTACCGCCGTGGAATTCGAGCGCCGCCGTACCAACTCGAAAATCGCCAACGGTCGTCTTCCACTCGGGAAAACCCGCGGCGCCTTCCGTCAGCGTCCCATCGTTGCCGTTGCCGGAACTGTCGGTAGCGGTGATACCGGAACCTTCGTCCAGCTTCCACCAGCCGACGAGATCCGATCGAGCTGCGCCCACGAAAATAAAACCCAGACAAAACGCAGTAAAAACCAGATACATGAATGCCCTATACATCATAAGGCCCTCCTGAAAAAGTGAAAACAATTGTCATAATGTGACACCCCGACACACCTTTCATATTAAACAAAGAAGCAACATCAAAGCAGCACTAATCCGGGTGTGCCGGGGTGACTTCTATCCGTTAGAATATCCTTTACCTCTACGTGTTGTCATGCTCTTAGGGCCGGTACAATCGGATGTCATCAATGTGCAGTGTTCCCGAACCGCCGGACGTTGTTATGCCGGCCTTACTGCCCAAGCCAATCGCAAGGGTATCCACGTCGGTCAGGTTGATACCTCGATCCACGAAGGTTTGCAGCGGGATCGTCCAGTGCGACCAGAAGCTTTTCCTGGCAGCGGTCGGGTCATCATGGGCGACGATGACCGGCGTTCCGGCGGCATTCGAGAGCGCAACATACAACGGTTCCGTTGCATTCGTCGGACCGCCCCTGAACCAAAGCGATAATTCCGCGACGTCTCCCGTCGTCCAGTCCCGCAACGACGTTAAGGTTTTCACCGCCTCTGAATTTTCAACACCGGGCAGATTAATGTAAAGCAACGGCATGGACTGAGCGCCGCCGTGAACGATCGACTGCTCGCAATACGGGGGCATTAAGTAGCCCACCTGCGCGCCGTTGTCGGCGATGCCGTACCCGTCGATCCAGTTTTGCCAAATCGCCAGGCCGGCGGCGTCGTCATCGGTATAACTCTCGAAATCCTCCACGACGAGGAAATTGGCGGTCGTAAAGCTCCAGACCAGCCCCTTGACGGTACCGGAGTTGTAAACCGCATCCACCCGCCAGTAGTACGTGACATTCCATTCGAGCGGACCCGGATCATAACTTTCTGAACCCAGAGCTTTATTGCCTTTGTATTCCGGCGAATCCACTGTGGCGTCATTGACCGCATCTTTATCCATACCGAAATACACCTGGTGCGAGCCGGCGTTTTCCGCCGGCGTCCAGGTCAGAATCGGCGATTGCCCGGCATCCTCAACACCGTTTGCCGGTTGCGGCGCCCCGGCCGCACCGGGTGTCGTAAAGGCCCAGATATCGCCTTTATACGTGACGGCGCCGTCGGACTCATCGACACGCCAGTAATAGACCTTTTCCCGTTCGAGCGAGCCGGGCTTATAGCTTGTCTTCCCCGCCACGATACCGACCGTGGCGTCATTGACTTCGTCAAAGTCATTACCGAGAAAGACCGTATGCAATTTAGCCCCGAAGCCCGCCGTCCAGCTTAAAGTCACATCATCCGGGCCGACAAACTCGGCGCCGTCGGCCGGGTCGGGATCGTATGCCGTCTTGGGCGGAACCGTGAAACTCCAAACGTCGCCCTTCCACGGGCTGTCCGGATACTCTTCGTTAATTTCGTCAATGCGCCAATAGTACGTCGTTCCCCCAACCAGACCGTCGGGAAAAGCAAATCCGGGAAAACCCGCCACATAAAACGTCACGGTCTGATTGCCGTGGAACACGTCGGAATCTCGTGTGGCATTTTCGACGTCGTCGAAATTGTCGCCCATATAGACATCGTGCGAAACCGCGAAATCCCCCGCCGTCCAGCCAAGATTCACCCACGTATCCTCATACACGGCGCCGTCGGCCGGCTTCGGCCCCCGGGCTTTCGGGAATGTCAAAGCGCCAATCTTCGACAAGCCTCGTACATCCTCCGGCGATAATGCCACGTTGTAGATATAAACCTCGTCGATATCCCCTTCCCAAGGCGTTCCTGGTTGAGGGCGTCGACCGATATTGATCGGCAGATCGTTTTCGATCCACTGGACGGTTTCGGCGGTCGGTTCCCTTTTGGCAAGCTCACCGTCGAGATACATCTCGACGGATTCGCCCGGGCGAAAAACACCCGCCATGTGGAACCATTCGCCGGCACCGTAGGATAGAGCATCGGAATCGGCTCGTATTCTTTCCGTCGGACTGACACCGACATCAAAGCGAGCGAATCCTCCTGCGCTTTCGAGTTGGATGGACCATGAGCGCCCGCTGCTGGGGCCTTGTTTAGCGACGACCCGGCCGTTCTGCAACATAGTCTCGGCCCGTACCCAGGCCGCGACGGTCATCGCGCCTTTTATCAGCAGCACGTCGGGTTGGCCCAGATCGATGTAGGAACTCGTATTACCGGGAAAGTTCATAGCGGAATCAGCCGTGCCGTTTCGATCGGCAACGGAAATGACATCTCCCACGATCGTTCCATCATTGCCGTTGCCGCTCAAATCTTCCGCATCTCCATCCAACGGCCAGTATCCGACAAGACCTGTTGTCAGATCCGCTTTTACAGAACCAACGTGAATCGCCAACACCAAAGCCAATGTAATGACAATGATAACTTTTCTGTTCATGACAATCCTCCTTTTGATATGGTTTACAATGGGTTCGTTCTATTCTATGGCACGGTCTCTGGAGATGAAATGCTCGATGAGCCAACGAAGGTCTTCGTTGTCGGGCGAGGAGGTTTGGATGCCGGAATGAGATCCCGGATCATGTTTATTCGTTTCGATAAATGCGAGAGTTCGCTCGTCCATCCACTTGCGCCGGTCGGCGTGCCCGTCGGCAAAACCAAAGGTGCTCGATCTCAGATGGTAGGACGCCAAAGGATCATAAAAAGCCCATGCACTGGGATTGGAAGGTTGCTCAACCCCGCGGAGTGCCCAGCCTCCTTCGTTCTCGCCGTAGCGGCTGCCGTTATGCTCCTCTTCCACAAAAACGTAGTAGAGGGCGCCGTTGCTGATTTCATGTAGTTTCTCATACTCGCGATACGCATGGCCGCTGTTTCCAAAGGCATAGGAGATCGAATAGCTGCGCCAGCAATCCCGCGGCGGAAGCTGGGTGCTCCTGCGATTGTCACCCGGGCAATGGTAGGCGCCGACATCCTTGACATATTGCCATAACGTCCCGGCCTGGATGCCGCGAAAACGGTCTTCTTCCGTGATCGTCGCCGGGGCCGGATTATTGGCCAAATCGTTTCCCGCAACATCCTTGGGACGATGCACCCAGGGACTCTTGTCGGCGGCGGTGTCATAGCAGGCCCGGTTACTGGCCAGCCCGCCGTCGTTGTCGTCGGCGTACATGATCCAGGCGGTCAATAGGGTCTTCTCGTTCGCCAGGCAGCCCGAACTCGACGCCAGCCTCTTGGCGGCCTGGAGCGAGGGCAGCAAAATGCCCATTAATAACGCGATAATCGCAATCACCACCAATAACTCAATAAGGGTGAAACCTCTTGCTCGTACTCTGTCTCGATTCGTTCTCATCGTGGCCTGTCTCGTCAGAAGATGTATAGATTATCGGTTTAGCTCAAGACGTTCTTTTATGAAATGTCACAACCTCCTAACTGTTCGCGAGTCCGGCACCGGCATCAACGGAGATGAAAAAACCAACGGCCCATTCTCATCCCCGATTTTTATTCATTTCTTATATCATATTCCAAGTCCCGTCGCCAACAAAAAATCGCCACAATTTCAGGAGTTCCTGGATAAAACGCAATAAAAAGTCCGATATCGGCCTTAGAACGCCATAAGTTCACTTGACACGGCCTTAAAAATTGTATACAATTTGCGAAATAATAAAATACAGATTCTTATACGTTTCAAGAAGGCGGCTTAAACTCATGGACAATCATAACGATTCTCAATGCGCGGCGCTGGATCGACGTCACTTTATAAGACTTTCCACCGGTTTGATTTCAGGTTTATCGTTGGCAACTAACGCTCCGGCTCAAAGCCTGCAAAGACGCCGGCTTTTAAAGAAAGCCATGCAAAAAGACAGGACGGGACTGGGCATATAATCCGGAGAAGCCGTTATGATAAGAAACGGTCATGCAAAACGAAAGGCCTACGAAAAAATCAAGGACCTGATCCTTCGTTCACAGCTTCAACCCGGACAGGCCGTGACGGAGACCGCCTTATCTGAAGGCCTTCGTTTGAGCCGAACGCCCGTTCGAGAAGCCCTTCACGAGTTGGAGCGGGAAGGGCTGATTATCACGAAAAATCGGCGGAAGCGCGTTTATATACTCACCGTGCACGAAATAGAAGATCTCTTCGACTTGAAAATAGAGATCGAAAGCGCCGTCGCCGGCTGGGCCGCCCGGCGGGGAACGAAAAGACAGTGTCAACGATTGAATACCATTTTCAAGCAGATGAAACAGTTAGCTCAACGTCGCCCCAGCGACGAACGGAAAGAAGACGCGTGGTTGAACAAATGGCTGTCAGTCGATCAACAACTCCACGAGTTGCTTTTTCAAATGGCCGGAAACAAGCGCGCCCGTCAGACCATCCGGAATTTCAACTCGCAATGGCACCCCATGAAACTGGGCATGCTCACACTGGAAGGCCGGATTGAAAAGTCCGCCCTCGAGCATGAGCGAATTGTCCGGGAAGTCTGCGCTCAGCGCCCCGCCCAGGCCCAAAAGCAGATGCGAATCCACCTGCAAAATCTAAGAAGAGAGCTTGTGAAAATCATGAAATTGGCGCACTATCCTGGAAACGAATAAAACATTGACGATTAACGATTCCATGCAGATGATTGGGCACGATCGACAACAAACCGGTAGGGACAGGTCCCCGTACCTGTCCGTTTTCTATCGCCGGTCACAGTCTTATCGTCGAATTCGGACGGCCACAGGGGGCCGTCCCTACGTTCTGCAAAATGGGATCCCTGTCCATTGTCAATAAACGAAGGAATCGAGAATGCATCCATTGATGATTTTGGGAATCGGAATCGCCATCGTCATCGGCATGATCGTCGTGCTGCGCATCAACGCGTTTATCGCGTTGATTAGTGCGGCGCTCGTCGTGAGCCTGCTCGCCCCGGGTCCCCTGGCGGACCGCGTCAGCCGGGTCGCCCTGGCCTTCGGCCAGACGGCGGGCAATATCGGCATCGTCATTGCGCTGGCCGTGGTGATCGGCCGGTGTATGATGGACAGCGGCGCCGCCGACCGTATCGTTCGAGCGTTTCTCTCGCTGTTAGGTGAGAAACGCAGCGCCACCGCCCTGATGGCGAGCGGCTACGTCCTGTCCATTCCCGTGTTCTTCGACACCGTCTTCTACCTGCTCGTCCCGCTGGCCCGGTCGATGACCCGACGGACCGGAAGGTATTATATGAAGTATGCGCTGGCGATTGTCGCCGGGGGCGTCATTACCCATTCGCTCGTTCCACCGACTCCGGGTCCCCTGTTCATGGCCGAAAATCTCGGCTTGGACGTCGGTGTTATGATTTTCGCCGGGGCGCTCGTGGCCCTGCCGGCGTCTTTCGTCGGAATCCTCTTTGCGAGCTGGCGCGACAGGCGGATGAATATTGAAATGCGCCCGATGGCGACAGGTGAATCCGAACCCGAGCCTCTCGACGACAGCAAGCTGCCCCCTTTGTATCTCTCATTGCTCCCGATCGTTCTGCCCGTGGCCCTGGTCTCGGCCAATACGATCGCTTCGGTTTTGGCCAGGACCGCCGCTGAAGGAGCATTCGTTCTTCGTATCGCCGATGTGACGGCCCTGATCGGCAACGTTAATCTGGCGATGCTCCTGGCCGCGGCCATTGCGATGTGGATGCTGAAATCCAAGCGGGGATTGCCATTTGCGGAACTGGGTAAAGTCGTCGAGGTCTCCCTGATGAGCGGCGGCATTATCATTTTGATCACCGCGGCCGGCGGCGCGTTCGGCGCGATGCTGAAGGTCGCGCAGGTTGGTCCCGCCATCCAGGAGCTTTTCGGCCAAAGCGGGACCGAGGCAACGGGCGGCCTCATGTTGCTGATCCTCGGCGCGGTCATCGCCTCGGTCATAAAGATCGCCCAGGGGTCCGGAACGGTGGCCATGATTACGGCGTCCTCCATGATCGCGGCCATGATCCCGTCGATGCAATCTCTGGGGTATCATCCGGCGTATCTCGCCACGGCCATCGGCGGCGCATCGATGATGGGATCGTGGATGAACGACAGCGGGTTTTGGATCTTTGTTAAGATGATGGGCCTGACCGAAACCGAAGGTCTAAAATCCTGGACCCCCTTGCTGGCGATTGTCGGCTTCACCGCCGTCGTGTCGTCGATACTCCTGGCCATCGTTTTACCGTTAGGATAATACCGTGTATGAAGGGACACAAGATGTATCATATTCAGAACCGAGTTCTTACGTGTATGGGCCTTTGCGTGTGTCTGTCGTGCATCGCAACAGCCGGCACGACAGAACGCGGCCTTATACGAAAGATGGAACAGCACGCCGCTAACAAACAGAATGTTCTATCGCTACTCAAAACCACTTCACAACTGGAGATCGCTAAGCGTTTTAGTTGCGATTATAGAGAAACATGGCGAAGGATCCTTATCGACGGTCCTTACGAAGGCGTTGAGAAGGAACAATTTTTGGAAACATCATTAGACAGCTTTACGAACTCCCAACAAGCGCTTCCCAAAGCCCTCAAGTCGCTCTTAGAGTCGCATCATCAACTTTTCGGTTTAGGCCGAAACCGCGAACGGATGATTCGCCATGCCGCCCAATCGGCCTTCACACCGTTTGGCGTTCAGATATCTCTTGCTAAGGCCATCGCAACAATGTCCACCGGAAATGATGAACCCGTTCAGGCCTTCAAGACGATCTTCGAGACCGGCCGGAACACCCGGGGATACGTTCATAAGCTGGAGTGTCACGCCGAAGCCGTCGAATACATTTACGCCGTCACGGATATCGTCTATGGCGTCATGCTTCCAAACGATTTGCATTTCGGTTCTGACCGTGTCGTCGCCGAGCCGGCGAACGTTCGATTGTTCTACGTCAAGGCCGGAGAGGTGATCGCCCTGCATCCCTACGTGCTCCACAGCGGCTCGCTTTCGGTGGAGCCGGACGGAAGTTTCTCCATTATCATCTATAAAAAGCCCGCAAAAGCCGAAGACTATGTCGTTCGGCTTCCGAACGCATGGACGGATGGCCAAGCGCTGATTAAACGACCGGACATCGACAAATATTATTTAACGCTGGAGGAATTGCATACGCCCGAATTACAGGACAACAAAGGATTCATCGCCTCACGCAGAACGGTAGGGTGTGCCATTTATGGGCCACCCGGTTCTATGCGAGAATAATTCAGCGTACACAAGAAAAGAAAAATATGAATCCACTCGATTTCAAACAATTCTGGACACCGTTCAGGCCGAACACCCGGCGGTTTCACGAGGTCTTTTCCCATCACAGGGAATTCGCCGACCTCATCGAGCAAACCGAAACGATGGCCTATCTGATTCGCAGCTATGCCGTGTACTCGATGACCTGCGCCGCGTTGGGCCATCCGGGGGGCAGCTTCTCGGAGGCGGACCTTCTGGCGGTGATGTACAACTATGTTTTGCGATATGATCCACAAAAGCCAAAATGGCCGGGGCGAGATGTTTTATACTTGTCAAAATGTCATGCCTGTCCCGGTTTGTATGCCGCGCTGGCCCTGGGCGGATACTTCCCAATCGATGACTTGACGCGCTATGGCGCCTGGGATTCTCATCTGGAAAGTCACCCGGACAGCACAACCACGCCCGGCATTGAAATATCGGGCGGCTCGCTCGGGCAGATCCCCGGCGTCGCGGTCGGACGGGCGTTGGGTATCCGGCGACACGGACCGGACGAAGGAGATCGCATGGTGTACGTCCTCATCGGCGACGGCGAGTGCAACGAAGGCTCCGTATGGGAAGCCTTTATGGCCGCCGGGCATTATCACCTGGACAATCTCGTGTTTATCATCGACTACAATAAGGTCCAGGCCAAGGGATTCGTCCACACGGATATGTCCATCGAGCCGCTGGCGGATAAGCTGGCGGCCTTCAACCTGCAACCCCGGCAAATCGAGAACGGACACAACGCGGCCGAGCTGGTGAGTCTTTTTAATACACTGCACACGCAACGACGCGGCAAACCCAATGCGATTATCCTGAACACGATCAAAGGCAAAAACATTCACATGTGTCAATACAATCCCAACTGGCACACGAGCGCCCCCCGGACGACCGAAGCGGCCCGGCTGTGGCTGCGCGAATTGTGGGAGCGCGACGGCCGCCGGCTGGGCATTCCGGAGGCCTTTCACGAAGCCCTTGGCGAGGCGATCCGGATCGTCCCGCCGGTGCATGAAAATCCGGACCACATCGTGGAAAAACAGGCGTGAAAGAAGATAAGACATGGCACAGTTTTCCATACCCCAACGCGATCAAACCCAGGAAATGCGATACCAGATGGGCTATGCCTTAGCGGACCTGGCGAATGAATACGAGAACATCGTAGCGGTCGATGCCGATCTGCGGAGCAGCAGCGGTCTGCATATCTTCGAGCACTATCACCCGGATAAGCTCGTCAAAGTCGGTATCGCCGAGCAAAACATGATCAGCATCAGCGCGGGCCTGAGCCAGGAGGGATTCATTCCCTTCCCCTGCACCTTCGATGCCTTTTGTCGCCGGTTCATGGATCAGCTCTATATCTCCGTAGCCTATGGCCAATGCAACGTAAAGGTACTCGGCGCCTATGTCGGGCTTTTCACGGGCAAAGCCGGAGCGACGCATCAAAGCGACAAGGAGCTTGGCCTGCTTCTTCGCATTCCGAATCTCCGCGTCGTCGAGCCCGGCTGCAATGAAGAAATGCGGCAAGTCCTCCGCGTTGCGGTGGAAACGCCCGGCCCCTTCTACATTCGTATCGTTCGCTGTGAGGTCGAGGACAACGAGATCGGATCCGACTACACATTCAAACTCGGCAAAGGCGTCACGGTCTCGAACACGGGCGGTGACATCGGCCTGGTGAGCACGGGCTATATGATCAAAACGGCGAAGATCGCCGCTGAAAAGCTTAATCAAAAAGGATACGGCGTCCGGCTCGATCATCATCCGAGCCTGAAACCTTTCGATAGCGATCTGCTTTGCGATATGGCCTCGAACGTCTCGGCGATGGTCACGCTGGAAAATCACTGCGTTAGCGGCGGATTATTCTCACTCGTCGCCGAAGCGCTGGCGCGGACGGGCCGGCAAATACCCGTCGGGACCATCGGCACCGACCCGGAGGACTTCATCCACACCGGCCACGTCAACGATCTGTTGGCCCATTATAAAATGACCTCCGACGACGTCGTGCGCCTGGCTGAACAGATGATCTCGAAGTCCCGCACATAGGAGATGACAATATGTCACAGTTTGCATTTGACGTCGATCCGATTCACCTGTTCGGCGACTACATGAAAGTCACGGGCGTTCCCAATCCGGCGCCGGAGCAAGGTCCTGATCCCGAACTGTCCGGCAAGAAGCTCGGCGTCGTCAACGGCGCCTCGTGGACCAGCCTGTGGTCGAACTACTTCGGCAAGACGATGCTCCCGGGCGTCAAGATCATTAACGTGGGCAATGAAGCGGTGCAACTCAACTTCATGCAGGCCCATAGCCGAGGGCTTGCTTGCCCACCGCAAATTAATATCGATTTGTTCTGCAAATACGCCAGAGACCTCTACGATTTATACCGGGTCGATGCCGTGATGATCTCCTGCTCGACCATGAACCGGGCCTTCGGGCAAGTGAGCGAGACCATGAAGCCGCTCGGGGTGCCCGTCATCCAAATCGACGAGGCAATGATGGAACAGGCCGTCGGCACCGAAGGCAAAATTCTCATCGTCGCCACACACGGCCCGACGGTCAAGAGCACCCGGAGTCTACTCGAAGAAACCGCCGACCGATTGGGTAAAAACGTCGATTTCGCCGGGGCGACCATCGAAGAGGCCTTCGAGTTATTAGGCCGGGGCAAGATCGCCGAACACAACCAGGCCATCGCGCGAACGATTCGCAGTGCACAAAGCCGGGATGAAGTCGATATCGTCGTTCTGGCCCAGATGTCTATGTCGGTGTTTTCGTTCTCGTTTCCCGATCCAGTGAAGGAATTCGGCGTCCCCGTGCTCAACAGCGGCCAAACCGGCTTCGCCCGAGCCGGTGAGATCCTCAGACAACGGGAATGATCGGGCGATATCGGATACTTGACGCCTTGACTGAATCAGATTATAAAAACAACATGCTTATACGAATATGGAGGCACGCGTCAAATCGGATGGTCACCCATTTGACCGTAATCCTTGTTGCATTGTGTCTGTCTTTGGCCATTCCGACACGCGGTGGTCCGGCTATAGAGGAGGTCATTTTTGCCGTGCGCCAGCACAAGGGGCCTCACTGGTATGAGAACATAGGCTACGCAATCACGGATGTTAATAACAAAGTCTATGGCTCGCGAGGGTACTTGTGCAAACTCGACCTGAGAAGCGGGAATGTTTCACGACTGCTTGAAGACCCGCAAGGTGCGGTGCGCGATCCTCAAGTGCATTATGACGGCGAAAAAATCCTCTTCTCCTACCGCAAAGGCGGAACGGACACTTTCCATCTTTACGAAATCAACTCGGATGGCTCGGGCCTGAAGCGGCTTACCGACGGGCCTTTCGACGATATCGAACCAACCTATCTGCCCGACGGCGGCATTATCTTTTGCTCAACCCGCGCGAAGCGCTGGGTCCCCTGCTGGTACACGCATGTGGCCACACTGCACCGCTGTGACGGCGACGGCGGGAACATCCACATGCTATCGTCCAATATCGAGCAGGACAACACGCCCTGGGTGCTGCCGGACGGACGTATTATGTACACTCGCTGGGAATATGTCGATCGCTCCCGTGAAGACTTCCATCACCTGTGGGTCATGAATCCCGACGGGACCGGCCAGATGACCTTTTACGGCAATGCCTATCCGAGAGATGTCTATCTCGATGCCAAACCCATCCCGAACACCGAGAGCATTGTCATGGTCAATTCACCCAGACACGGCCAGTCGGAACACCGGGGCCGAATTTCCATCGTCAGGACGGAACTGGGGCCGGACGAAAGGTCGGCCCAGGACATGATTAACACAGACCGCGAATTCCGCGATCCCTATCCGCTTTCGGCGGACGCGATCCTGGTGGCGGAAAAGACCCGGCTGCTGCTGATGGACAGCAAAGGCCGGACGAATGAGCTTTACCGATTGTCGCCGGAGTTGGCCCGCGACGGCGCCTGGCTGCACGAGCCTCGCCCGCTGCGCTCCAGACCCAGGGAGACGGTGATTCCGCCTCGAATCGATTCGACACAGGCCACGGGACAATTGATCGTTCTGGACGTCAGGATCGGACGAAACATGGGAGGCGTCGAGCGGGGGACCATCAAGAAACTGCTGATTTTGGAGAACCTGCCTAAACCGGTGAACTTCACGGGTTCGATGGATCCCATCAGCTATGGCGGTTCTTATACGCTTAACCGCGTACTCGGGACCGTGCCGGTCGAGCCGGACGGCTCGGTGAATATGAAGGTGCCGCCGCTTCGCAGCCTGCAATTCGTGGCGCTGGATGAAGACGATCTGGCCGTCAAGCGCATGCTGAGCTTTTTGACCGTGATGCCCGGCGAAGTCACGACCTGCGTCGGCTGCCACGAGAATCGTACGAACCCGCCTCCCGTTCCGCCCGCGATCCGGGCGCTCGAGCGTCCGCCCAGCCCGATCACGCCCATCGGCGGCACGCCGGAAATCTTCGACTACCCGCGTGACATCCAGCCCATCCTCGATAAACACTGCCTGCGTTGTCACGACGCCGGTACGTACGCAGGGCGCGTCCTGCTCACCGGCGACCAGGGGCCGATGTTCACGCACAGTTTCTTCACGCTCTCGGCCCGGCTGCAAATGGCCGACGGGCGCGACCTGGCGCGCGGCAACTATGCGCCTTACACCATCGGCAGTTCGGTAAGCCCCCTGATAGACAAATTGTCCCCATCCCACTACGACGTCCGGCCGACACCGCACGAGCTTCGGATGGTGAAGCTCTGGATCGACGCCTCTGCGACGTTTCCCGGCACCTATGCGGCGCTGGGCACCGGTATGATCGGCCCGTACGCGGCGCTTCAGTATAAAACAAAACAGGAGCCGGACTATTTAAGCTGGCCCAATATGAAAGCCGCCGAGGAAGTCATGAACCGCCGGTGCGCTTCGTGCCACTCCGGCCCAAAGCAACTGCCGCGCCATCCGGCGGACAACCTCGATCTGCGCCTGCACCACATGGTCTATGGTGAAGGCACGCCCCGCTTCTGGACGCCGCCCTGGATCGAGCCTTACGACGAGACGCACCGAATCGGCTCGAATGAATGGATGAAGAAATACGCCGATCCGAGGTTGCAGTTCTCGCGTCACATTCTCTATAACCTGTCCCGCCCGGAGAAGTCTTTGCAGTTATTGGCGCCGCTGGCCGAAGAGGCGGGAGGTTATGGTATCTGTGGGCCCGTTTTCGAGAGTACCGACGAGACTGATTTCGGACTATTGTTGGCGGCGATCTGCGATGCCAAGGCCTATCTTGAGAAGATCACCCGTTTTAATATGCCCCATTTCCAACCCGCACCGGAATACGTTCGGGAGATGAAGCGATTCGGCATTTTGCCGGCGAGTTATAAGCCGGGCGATCCCATCGACGTTTATGAAACGGACCGCAAGTACTGGCAATCCATGTGGCATCAGCCGGCGCTTATCGGGCGCGAACGTCATAACACGCCAGCAGGTTATCATGCCGCAGGTAAAGCCTCCCCCTGACGATGACCGGATGCGCCCAGGCCAGTTCCGATTCCTTCTCCGGTAGAATTGGCATGAAGGTCCCCTTGAGACGATAGGCTTCCGGTGTCGCCTCGATCAGTGCGATCAATCCACGGTCGTATCGGAACCAGAGATGGCCATCGGCATAGAGCACGGAGGCGGAACCTTTTTCCGGCGCCTTGCTCTGCCACATGATCTTTCCTGTAGTTACATCGACACAACGCGGCGCGCCGCTACTGTTGCCGTGCCCGCCGTACACGTAATTGCCGACGCATACGATCCCTCCGTGATGATTCTCGAATTGCCGACCCTTTAGCGTGTACAATTCCTCCACATGGAACGACTCTCCCCCGAGGGAGATTCGGAGCAATGCGCTTCCGGTGTTGTAATCCGTCGTGGTGAACACATACCGGCCGCGTATCACCGGCATCGGGATGTTGGCGACTCTGTTAGCGATTGCGTTGTATCCCCAAAGGAACTCTCCGCTCTCGGCCTCGACACCGACAAGACCCCGCCCGATGAGCTGAACGTACTGCCGGACGCCATCGATTTCAGCGACTAAGGCGGAGGCATATCCGGCGCCGTCATTGCCCTTTTTACCCAGGGCCGGGACCGCGCACGTCCAGATAACGTCACCCGCCTTTTTATCGAGAGCAACGAGCGTGGCTTCCGCGCCCCCCGGCGTGCAGATCAGTTTCGATCCATCGACCAGCGGAGATTCGCTGAACATCCACCGGCTCATCATTTTCCCGCCGAAATCGTTCGGAAAGCTCTTTCGCCATCGCTCCGCGCCGGTGGCGGTTTCGAGGCAAACCAGATCACCTTCGGTGCCGATAGCGTAAAGAAGCTCGCCATCGACGGTAGGTGTCGACCGGGGACCGTCTTTATGACGAGGTCCGACCTGCGCCGCCCAGAGTTCTTTACGTGTTTGCAAATCGAAGGCAAGAACGAACTGCCTCGTCTTTCCATCATCTCCATGTCGATCGCCCATCGTAAAGATTTTATCGTCGGTAATGGCCAGGCTTGAATACCCCGTGCCAAGGCCCTCGAGCTTCCACAAAAGTGCCGGCGGTTTCTCTTTCCAATCGGTGTTTAAACCCGTTTCGGGGCACCGGCTGTCGCGGTTCGGACCGTGGAATTGCGGCCAGCCCCGCTGATCGGCGGTCAAAGGGGATTGCGGAGGCAGAACGATCTTCTCAACGTGCCGTGGTTCACCCGCCGCATCTTCCTGAGCGCTGCCCTCGATCTTTGCCAGTGCCGCTTTAATCCAACTGTGCAGATTTTCCGGCTTGTCCTGAAGACCTTTGCGCAGCTCCGGCACAGCCGCTTTCGCCGCCGGGCCAATATTACCCAGCACGCTCGTCGCACGAATCGGAGCACCGCCGGGACCGTTGCGATAAGCCTCAAGCAGGAACGGCACCGCCGGCTCGCCGATAGCCTGCAACGCATGCATACACGCCATCCGGACTCCCGGTTGGGGATCATCAAGCTTCGAGGCCAGTACTTGTCCGGCCCCGGCTCCGTCAGGGCCAAGCGTTTCGATCACATCCGCCGCGTCAACAACGACCTTCGCATCATTGCTATTCAGAGCCTGGATCAGAGCATCGATCGTTTTATCAAGCTCCTCGTTCGCCTCACCGCTCTCGGCTAATTGTTCCGGCGGTTTTCCCGTGTTTTTACCCGTCGATTCCACCGGCTGATCGGCCTGTTTCTTGCATCCGAATATCACAACAGCCAGAATGATAATAACATTCAGTTTTTTCATGACTCCTTTCTCCGGCACTCGAATTCGTTTTCCCTTCGTCACTACGTCAGGACCTGGATATCCAGGAGTTGGCAGAACGTCCGCAGTTGTTTGGCGTAGTTGCCATAGAAAATAATCTGGTGCATGCCCTTGACATCGCACACGTCATCCACTTCGTTGATGGTCATTTCAACGTTCGTACGGCAACCGCCGGTCGCAGGAATCGGCGGGCAATCCACAACCTTTCCGCTATACACGTACATCCGGGGCGTTTTACCCGACAGGTATTGGGCCATGGTGACTTCCTGTCCGACCGGCCAGAGAACGCGGGGGACACACCCCCAGCCCGCTTCGGCGTGGCTCATGAGAATATACGGCTCGGAAGGACCGGACGGGCCGCTGAGCTTCGAGGCGCACGTGCAATGCGCGCCGAAGTAATGGTTCTTCTCCGTCTCCATCGAGGCATTCTGCTGGAATCCCGGCTTGTCGAAAAGACTCTGGACCAACATCAGCGTGAGCGTCGCATTCAGATCGGATTGACAGCCGGCGGCGATCCCCTCGTCTCGCAAACTCATAAAGCCCATGCAGGGCGGGCAATGCTTGTGGGGTCGCCGGAGCCCCGGCAAACAATCCATCATGAGTGCGTCCGCCTTTTCCGTCTCAATCACTTGCTTGAGAGCAAAAGTGGCTCTTGCGGCATCGAGAATGTCGTCTTGTGTCGGCTGGACGATGTCCTTTGCATTGCTCTGATATGCGTTCGCAAGCTTCCTCACATCCTTCGTGGCTTTGATGCTGCCGAATACCTGATAGAACTGCTCGTGCGGCACGGTCCGTATGTGAGTGCCTAAATGGGGCACATGCGTCTCTTTGATTCGCGAGCCTGCAATATTGACGATCCGTCCGTCCTTCATCCAGCGCGCCGTCTTAATCATCTTCATCCCGTCCTCGACGGCATCGAGATTATTCAGCGAATTGATCAGATAGACGCCGGGCTTTTGGTGCAACTGCCGAATGTGGTCCACAAGCAAAATACCCAACGTCGCCAGCACGACGGCGGGGAGTTTCGTCTCTTCGACGATCCGGGTCACCTGCGGCCAATGTCCTTTCTTAAAGGGGATAAGCAGCAGGCCGTCGGGTTTCGACCGTTTCACCTCGTTGATAAATTGAGTGACACTCTCGGCTGCATCGAGCGGTTTTTCATTCATGGAGATATTCATCCCCAGCTTTCGCTCGATTCTCTTGATTTGCTCCATATATTTCCTTTGGCGTCCTTCGGCGTCGAAGCTGGAGCCCGGCCAGCTATAGTAGCCGACCTTCCTGAGAGATTCGGTTGGAGGATAGATAAAGGCCCCACGGACCGTGGGTCGTGATGCCTGTGGGGCGGCGCCCGGCGTCGAAGCCGTTGCGGCCAGCACTCCTTTGGAACTCAGCGAAATGCCCGCCGCCGTGCCGCCAGCCGCTTGAAGAAAGTCCCGGCGGGATATCCCGGTGCTTGTCGGTGATTGTGATTGTCTCATCGTATGTCCTTTCCAGTTTGATCCGTGTGCATCGGGTATTGTCCGACATCCAATCCGGATCGTCAAGAAGCTCTATCGTTGTTGGCAACACAATTAGGCTGTCAAACCCGTTAAATCAGGCTCGACGCGACGGTTCTCGGCAATCAATTCATCCCAGGTTATCCGCGCGTTTCGTCTGCCGGCTTCCCGGCCGAGGATGGTCGCCAATGTGCTGTTGACGCTGCGCTCGACGGTCGGATTGTCATATCGCTGACGCCGAACAGCCTGCTCGAACCGGCTGAGGTTCCGCTCGATGCCCTGGACGTACAGATCCTTCACCTCACCGCCGCGATAGCCCCCCTTGTTGCCGCGCAGCCACGCTTTTCCCTGGTAGCCGATTTCCGCGAAACCGTGCTGACCGTAGGCAATACAATTACACGTAAAACCGTGGGTGTTCTTGAGATGCTCGCCACGGTGGTTCAGGATGAGACCGTTCTCAAATCCGTAGGAGATGGAATAGACATCCGCCGTATCGCCGTGGGGATTTTCCCTGACGATTCGCGAAAGACCCATCGCGTGGGCCGGCGGCCCGCCCGCCATCCAGAGGGCGGCGTCGATGGCGTGAATGCCGGCATTGACGAGGAATCCCCCCCCGATATCGATATCATTGACCCATATCAGATTCCGAAGCCGGCTCTCGATCGTCGCTGTTTTGGGCGGATCGGGAAAAGCCTCGTCCGTATAAAAAGAGCTGAGCATTCCCGTTTCACCAATCAGACCGTCTTTGTAACGCTTGACGGTCTCGATATTGAACGGATCCGTGGGCACCTGAAAATCCACGAAAAAGACCTGTCTGCGATTCGTTGCTTTCTTTCCAAGCTCACCGATAGCCAAAGATCCCGGCACATCGACCGCTACCGGCTTAGCCATGTACACATGGACGCCCGCATTTACCGCCGCAGCGGCATGTTCCGGGAAAAAACAGGGCGGCGTTTCCAACAAGATCGCATCGACCTTTCCGGCAAGAATCCCTTTGTAGCCGGACAGGCCGGAAAAACAACGATCCTTCGGAACACTAAAGCGCTCTCCCGCCGCTCGGACGACCTGCTCGAAATAATCCGCCAGAGCCGTGAGATGATACCTTTTATGGTTCTCCGTCATCAACCGGGCGATCAGACGGCCACGCCCGCCCAGGCCGACGAGCCCGACTTCGATCCGGGAATTGGCCTGCGAGCCGCGTACCATAGAGGGCTTGACGATAGTGAAGGCCGCGACGGCGGCGGAATGGGCCAGGAGCTTGCGGCGATTGAATTTGCTGCTGATTTTCATTTCAGGTCTCCCCTATTTATTATAAAGTTAATTGGGTACGGCTTTGCCGGCAATATATTATCATAGACACAGAGAATTCAAGTTGACAACAGAAAATTGAAAGAAAGGCAGTCGATATGAAACTTAAAGACAAAGTCGCCGTTATTACAGGCGCATCGAGCGGGATTGGCGAAGGCACCGCGCGCGAGCTGGCGGACGCGGGTATGAAACTGGTCCTCACCGCCCGGCGCCAGGAATTGCTCGATAAGCTCGCCGAACAACTCGACACAGACGTTATCGTTGTGGCCGGCGACATCACCGACGAGTCACTTCCGCAGAAGCTGATCGACACGGCCGTGGAAAACCTCGGCTCGTGCGACGTCGTGTTCAACAACGCCGGCGTGATGATTGCCGGCAAGGCCGAAGAGATCGACCTCGAAGCGATGTGCCGAATGGTGCGAATTAACGTCGAGGCGGTCTATCGGCTGGCGATCCTCGCAATGCGCCACATGATCAAACAGGGCAGCGGCTACCTCATCAATACCTCCAGCATCCTCGGCACGAAGGTGCGCCAGACGACCGGCGCCTACGCCGGAACGAAATACGCCGTCGAAGCGCTCACCGAAGACTTGCGTATGCAAGCGGCCGGAACGGGCGTCCGCGTCTGTGCCTTCGAACCGGGCCTGGTCGAGACGCATCTGCAGGACCACTTCCCGGTTCATCCCAGAGACGCGCTGAATATCCAGGCGCCCGTCATGCCGGCGGACATTGGCCGAGTGATCCGTTTCATACTCGAACAGCCCGAGCACGTGATGATCCCGCGCATCCTCGTGATGCCCTCCGAGCAGGGAATGTAGCGGTCAATTTGCAGTAGGCTGAAAAGATATACGTTAGAAAAAATCTATAGAAAAAAGGCGTTAAAGAACCCCATTGAGTATATAATGGCTACATAAGAAACGTTAAATCAGGAGGCCCGAAATGAGAAGTCAACAGAGCACGTCCGTTCATCAGGATTGGCACACAACCCGTCGCACGGTCTTAAAGGCCTCGGTCGCTTCCTTGTTGAATGTGACCATGGGTTCCTGTTTATCTCAAGCACGTGCCGAATCCAGGCCGAACACCTCTCGTTTCGGGATCGTCACGGATCCGCACTACACCCACCGAAACTATGGTTCGCGTTACTGCGATCAATCCCTCGACAAAATGGCCGAATGTGTCGAGCTGATGAACAAGCAAGCCGTTGATTTTCTCGTCGAGCTCGGAGATTTCAAAGACCAGGATGATCCCCCGGATGAAAGGACGACCCTGTCCTATTTGCAGGCGATTGAGGCGGAATTCAAGCGATTCAACGGTCCGACCTACCACGTCCTCGGCAATCACGACATGGACAGTATCTCCAAATCGCAGTTTCTCACCAACGTCCAAAACACGGACATAGCGCCCGAATTATCCTATTACTCCTTCGACGTCAACGGTCTGCACTTCGTGGTTCTCGATGCCAATTACACGTCCGCCGGAATTGACTACGATCACGGCCATTTTGACTGGACGGACGCCAATATTCCCGCCCTTGAGCTTGAATGGCTCGAACAAGACCTCGCATCGGCGAAGGGGCCGGTTATTATCATGATCCACCAATTGCTCGACGGCACCGGGTCGCACTATGTCAAAAACGCGGCCGACGTCCGTAGAATCCTGGGACTCTCCGGCAAGGTCATGGCGGTCTTTCAGGGCCACTATCATACGGGAAGCTACAATGAAATCCAGGGAATCCATTACTACACACTCAAAGCGATGGTGGAAGGCACCGGCGTTCGCAACAGCGCTTATGCCATTGTGGACGTTCACGCCGACCGGAGTATAACCGTCTCGGCATACCGCCAGGCGACCCGCAGGGAATTTCCCGCCAGGTGCTCGATCGCCGATCTGAATGGGGACTGCGTCGTTGATTTCAAAGACGCCGCCATTCTGGCTGAGAATTGGCTCGATAAGGGCCTGGTCGTCACTCCGCCAGGCCGCCCGCACCGATGATCCCGATGTTCTCACGATGCCTTTCGAGCAGAAAATGGTGTTCATCATCGGGACCATTTCCTGTAATATAGAGGCATGAGCGACGTTACACGCATTCTGAATGCCATTGAGGGGGGAGATAGCCAGGCTGCGGATAAATTGCTTCCGCTGGTCTATGAAGAACTGCGTCGTTTAGCCGCACAGCAGATGTCGCGGGAACGGCCCGGCCAGACGCTTCAGGCGACCGCCCTGGTTCACGAGGCCTACATCCGGCTGGTGGAAGGCGCAAGCCAGAACTGGAACAGCAGAGGACACTTCTTCAAGGCCGCCGCCGAAGCCATGAGACGGATTCTCGTCGAAAGCGCGCGTAAGAAAAAGAGTCTCAAACGTGGCGGAGATAAAAAAAGAGTCGAGTTCGACGAATTCCTTTTCATCGATACCCACGAGATCCACACAGATGATCTTTTGGCGCTGGATGAGGCTCTCGATCAACTCTCCAGGGAGGACAAGGGAGCGGCGGAACTCATCAAGCTGCGTGTATTCGGGGGCTTAACGATCAAACAAGCCGCAGAGATACTTCGGATTTCGCTTTCAAAAGCTTATACCGATCTCGAGTACGCCCTCGCATGGCTGCGTCTGGCAATGGCTGGAAAAGATTCGTGAGCAACTCTCGCTCGTTTTCGCAGTGTGTGAAAAACTTGTCGTGTCATTCTGAACGAAGTGAAGAATCTCAATTACTTATCGAAATCCCAGATGCTTCGCTTTGCTCAGCATGACAAAGGAGGAAATTGAAACTTCTCACACCCGATCTCTGAAAAACGGTCCTGGGTGATTTTTTCGAAAAATGTTTCCCATTTCGTGGAATTTTGCGGCCTAAATTTCGCACTATAACATGGAGACAGAAAATGACGGCCAAACAGATAAACGAAAAATCGATTTTCAACGCGGCGATGGAGTTGAAAACACCGCCGGAGCGGATCGCTTATGTAGAAAAAGCCTGCGCCTCCGATCCGGCCCAGAAAGAGCGTATCTTAGCCCTTCTCAAGGCTCGCGAACAGAAAGGCGACTTTCTTGAGGCCCTTTTAGATGAACCGCTCGTCTCAGTTAATGAACAGCCCCTTGAAGAAAAACCCGGCACGGTCATTGGGCGATACAAGCTTCTGGAGCAAATCGGCGAAGGGGGCATGGCGGTCGTCTATATGGCCGAGCAAGCCGAGCCGATCCGCCGGAAGGTGGCGCTGAAGATCATCAAATTAGGCATGGATACCAGGTCGGTAATTACCCGTTTCGAGGCCGAACGCCAGGCGCTGGCCATGATGGATCATCCGAATATCGCCAAAGTCCTCGATGCCGGGGCGACCGAAACGGGCCGGCCGTACTTCGTCATGGAGCTCGTTAAAGGCGCCTCGATCACCGACTTTTGCGATGCGAATAACCTGAGCACGCACGAGCGCCTCAAATTGTTCGTTCAGGTCTGCCAAGCCGTTCAGCACGCTCACCAAAAGGGCATTATCCACCGCGACATTAAGCCCACGAACGTCATGGTCACTCTGCACGACGGGGTGCCGGTCCCCAAAGTCATCGACTTCGGCATCGCCAAGGCGATCAACCGCCGACTCACGGAAAAGACGCTTTTCACCCGCTACGCCCAAATCATCGGCACCCCGCCCTACATGAGCCCCGAACAGGCCGAGATGAGCGGTCTCGATATCGATATTCGCACGGATATTTTTTCTTTGGGAACGCTTTTGTACGAATTATTAACGGGATCGCCGCCTTTTACCTCAGAATATCTTCTGAGCAAAAGCTACGAAGAAATGCAGCGGATTATCCGGGAGGAAGAACCGACCCGGCCGTCCACAAAGATCAGCACCCTGGACCAGGCCCGAATCGACGTGGCAAGATATCGCAATACCAATCCGGAAGCCTTGCATAAGCTCATCCGTGACGATTTAGACTGGGTCGTGATGAAGACCTTAGAAAAGGATCGCGATCGCCGGTATGATTCCGTTAGCGAGTTCGCTACGGATATCAAACGTTATCTCGATAACGAGCCGGTCCTGGCCGGCCCGCCCAGTACGGTATATCGCATAAAAAAATTCGTCCAACGTCGCCATGGATTAGTCACAGCAACCATCGCCGTCATAGCAGCTTTAATGATTGGCTTGATCGTTAGTTCAGTCATGTATTTTCGAGCGGAATATGCACTGCGGAGAGAGGCGGCAGCCCATACTGAAGCCCAAACCGTGACCGATTTCCTCACCAATGAATTATTAGCCTCTGTATATCCCGAAAAGGCCAAAGGCCAGGAAGTCACCGTCCGCTATATTCTTGAAGCGGCTTCGGACAATCTTGAGAGCATGTTCGAGACCCGCCCGCTTACTGAGGCGAAGATTCGTCATACGTTAGGCCTAACCTATGATAAAATGGGAGATTACGAAGCGGCCGATGTACATTTGACACGTGCTTTAGGAATTCGTACCGAACAGCTCGGTGAGGATGATCCCTCCACGCTGGCAATTATCGATGACATTGGATGGCTTCGATGTAGTCAAGGACAGTACGAGCAGTCGGAATCACTTCTGAGCAAGGCATACGAAGGCAGACGTCAAATCTTGGGTGATGAGCATCCTGATACGATTGAGTCACTGTCAAATCTGGGGGCACAGTACATGATTCAGGCGCAATTCCAGAAAGGAATGAAATTATCCGAGAAAGCCTTTGAAATGGCCAGCCGCATTCTCGGTGACAAGCATCCTGTGACACTGCATTCCAGAACCGCCATTGCGCTGGAATACAACATAGCTGCCGAGTTTAATGCGGCCCGGTTATTAGCGTCCGAAGGTTTTGATATCAGCCGGCGGATACTCGGCGATGAACATAAGACAACTCTGGATATGTTGAACCAGTTTGTCTGGGCATCTTTAGAAATGGATCACATTGAGAAATCGAGGATTCTCGCTCCAGAAGCTCTAGCAATCAGTCAACGAGTCTTCGGAGAGGAACATCTAACTACGATGACGGCAATGAACAACCTCGGACAGTTGTATTTGATGCAGGGTAAGCTCGACAAAGCAGAACTACTCTTAACCCGATCGGTAGAACTCAGTGAGCGAATTCTTGGCAAGTTCCATGGATACAGGGCGCTGATGTTGATAAGGCTAACCAGGCTGCACGGAAAACGCGGCCAATATGAAAAGAAGCTGGAATTGCTCATCCAGGCACTGGGAATTAGCCGTCAGACACACGGCCCATATCATCCTGTAACCGGGTACATAGAGAACCTTCTCGTACAGCGTAAAAGAAAACTCATTGACGACGGCATAGAATATTTCAATGCAGGTAATTACCAGGAAGCTCTCGCAACGTTCATAGAAGCCGACAAAATACATCGCGCGCTCTATAGGCAACCCAATCCATCTGAGACAGCATTTATGGCCAGGTCCCTCTATCTGCTTGGCCGTGAAGGAGAAAGCAGAGATATACTTGATCGGCTGCGCATGATGTACGAGCACGGCACGAACGCCCATGAGGAAAGTCATCTTTACGGAATTGAACAACTCCTTAACCAGAACGACGTTCAAGTGGTTGAGGTTTGGACCCTACTTGAAGCCGGTGAACTTGAGAAAGCATCTGCGGCCGTAAAGGACCTGCTGGCACGAACAGTAATTGACAATCCTGTTGCTACGGCAAATGTTACGAGTATAACCAAGGCTTTGGCAAGAGCGTATTGCCTTCAGGGTAAGCGAGCGGAATTCGATGGTATGTACGAGCAAGCAAACAGTCGCTACCAATCCGCCTTCCAGATGTGTCCTGATTATGCTCTACCACTGTGTCGACTCGCCAGGTTGCAGGCGACCTGTCCTCAAAGCACAGTCCGTAACGGTGAAAACGCTGTCCGATTGGCTACGGATGCATGCGTTCTGGCGGAGTGGAAGAACCCCGAGTATGTCGATGCTTTGGCGGCGGCATACGCGGAGACCGGTGATTATGCGATGGCAGTCGAATATGAGCAGACTGCGATAGACTTATTAGACCAGGAGGCACATGAAGGGATATACGCTAATTATGAACATAGACGCCGACTTTACAAAGTGCAAACACCTTTCCGCGTACGACATAGGGGAACAATCATCGCGTGGTGGAAATTTGACGAAGTCGTTGATGGCAAAATCCTGGATGCGTCTGGTAATGGGCACCACGGAGAACTAATCGGTGATGCCAGAATCATTGCAGATCCCCAAAGGAAACATGTACTTTGCCTTACGGGCGGAGGGTATGTGGACTGTGGGAATCCTGCGGCCTTCAATATTACAGGACCGATCACAATAACGGCATGGATCAAGCTGGACGCTCCTGCTACTCGGTGCCAGAGGCTTATTGGAAATGGGGCCTGGAATATATTTAGATACTACGATTCTCACGGAGGGCAGACGAACTTAGGATTTATATGTAACGGGCTCGAGTGCCCAGACGACTACTCTTGGTCCATAAGAGGGAAAACGGACATGGAAATCGGCATTTGGCATCACATTGTCGGTGTTAACGACGGAATGAAGATGTCCATCTATATCGATGGAAAATTGGATGTCTCAAGAGGTGTCCGAGGCGCCCTCTATATCCATGACTGGCCCCTTTATATTGGCAGCAATTCTCGGATTTCATCCCGAAAATGGCAAGGGCTGATAGATGACGTGCGTATCTACGACTATGGACTGAGCGAAGCGGAAATTGAAGCCCTGTATGTTGGCAACGATTCTGAAATACAAAGGTATTAAAAAGCAGTGCAGTTATTCAACTTGAATAGTACGAAGGTTGCTTGGAGTAAGAAAGGAGGTGTTGGAGCGGAGAGAGCGCGATTGACTGAGAGGAGAATAAGCCCCTAATAACATTATAGATTTCTAACTCCTCGATTTAAAATGAATTTTCAAAAAGTGATTATTGAAGGGAGAACTCGAAATGGCGCATGTACACAATACAAAAATGAAAATGCTCATATTGAGTATTACCGTCTATGTTGTATTCTTAAGTCCTACAGCCAAAGCAGATTTCATTTTCGGAGAGCCTTCCAAAGTCCCGAATATAAACACCTCATCATTCGATGGCTGTGGATCTATTACCCCCGATGGATTAGAATTATATATTGCATCTTTTCATCCTTATGGCGGTGATGGATGTTATGGCGATATTTATGTGGCAACTCGATCAACAACAGACGATGACTGGAGCACACCGATGAAGCTTGCCCCTCCTGTTAACACTGACGGACCGGAAGATTCCCCTCGCATCTCAGCCGACGGACTCGAATTATATTTTACGGACGGTTGGAATCCAAGTTTAGCAAGCGGCTGTACACGCAGGCCCGGTGGTTATGGCGGATCGGATATATGGGTATCAACGCGCCCAACAAGGGATGATCCCTGGGGTGAACCCCAAAACCTTGGACCTGAAATTAATCTTTCAGATGGAGGGGGTGAGTTATTGCCCGTGATTTCACCCGATGGATTATCTCTTTACTTCACTTCCTATCGTGACAACGGTTACGGATTACATGATATCTATGTCACTCAACGTCCCTCAAAAAATGATCCCTGGGGTCCACCTGACATTCTCGAACCGCTTTTTAATACGAACAAAAGTGAACGTTGTTCTTTTATCTCACCCGATAATCTGTCACTCTACTTTACAAGAAGTAGCTATAGCGTGGCAAATTATGATATATACGTGAGTCGACGCCTCAGCGTTACAGATCCATGGGATAGCCCTGTCCCTCTTGGACTTGTGAATACATCGAAAAGTGAGTATAATTTGATGTTCGCACCAGGTTCCTCAACGCTGTATCTTAATCTTAGTGACTACTATTCAGGGGATGCCCCTGCAAGCCTGACCACTTTTGACATTTGGCAGGTTGAGGTGACGCCTATTGTCGATTTGAATACTGATGGGGTCGTCAATGCCGCTGATATTTGCATCATGGTGGACCACTGGCATAAGAAGAGCACACTCTGCGATATTGCCCCGGCGCCTTTAGGCGACGGTATCGTCGATATCCAGGACCTAACTGTCCTGGCTGAACATTTATTCGAGGAAGTCCCACGACCTTGAAGGCAATTTTCGACTGAGTATTAAAACTGGGCTTGAGGGTTGCAAGAGGGATGCTTGCAGCCCTCATCTTGTTTGTTATCCTGTCCATCCCGTTATCTCGTCTTAAAAATAGATTTTATTTGACTTTCGACAACAAATATTGTATAATATATAACTGACTATAGTTGATAGTAAATGGTTATTGGTTGTTTGTTAAGGGCTATAGTGGGTATGGTAAATAAAGAAGGAAAATCAGACCATCCGATTATCAGGAGGTGGGGATCAGGTATTGAATAATG
>Ga0180432_10001248_pt1 | contig 40566 bp, 26 predicted proteins | sample SS_ome_10_FD_132414 | JGI IMG/M metagenome (GOLD analysis project Ga0180432, IMG submission 132414) | Hypersaline lake sediment archaeal communities from the Salton Sea, California, USA - SS_1_MS_2 metaG | ecosystem: Environmental > Aquatic > Non-marine Saline and Alkaline > Hypersaline >... | reverse complement strand
GTCGATTGGCAAGGAGGACGTATGTTCCTGAAAAGCGCGTGCATTGTGATCGCAGTTCTGATGGGACTGGCCGTTCCGGCGGCCGAAGGGAACGCGCAGATGTCCGACGATCACGTGGCCGGCCGTCCGGATGGTTGTACCTCCATCTTGGTCGGCCGCCTGGCTTCGGCCGACGGGTCGGTCATCACCTCGCACACCTGCGACAGTCACCGGACCCGCGCCTGGATCGACATCACGCCTCCAATGAAGCACAGGCAGGGCGAAATGGTGATCTGCCGAAAGCGGACAGAGGTTGATTCCCTGGCCATGCCCAAGTACGGAAGAGATCCTGCGGGGGAGATCCCGCAGGTTCGCGAGACCTATGGATTCATCAATACGGCCTACCCGTGTATGAACGAGCACCAATTGGCCATTGGGGAATCCACCTTCGGCGGTCGCGAGGAGCTCAAGAGCGACAGCGGCTACATTGATTGCCAGCAGCTCTGCCAGCTGATGCTGGAGCGGTGCACCACGGCGCGGGACGCGATCCGCCTGGCCGGCGAGTTGACAACGAAGTACGGATGGATCGACGAGGGGGAATGCCTTACCCTTGCGGACACCCGCGAGGTCTGGCATTTCGAGATCACGGGATGCGGCAAAGACAAAGTCGGATCCATCTGGTGCGCGCAGCGGATTCCGGACGACCACGTAGGGGTCGCCGCCAACGGCAGCCGGATTCGGGAAATCGATCTCTCCGACCCGGATACCTTCATGGCGTCGGGGAACATCTTCTCGGTTGCGGAGGAGAACGGCTGGTGGGACCAAGAGAGCGGTAAGCCTTTCGAGTTCTGCTACGCGTATGATCCGGAGGGGCGGACCAGCTTCGCGGCCCGGCGGCGGGAGTGGAGGGTCTTCGATCTTTTGGCCCCGTCTCTCGGACTCCATGCCAATGACGAGAACTATCCCTTCTCCGTAAAACCGGACACCCTGGTCACCATGGAACAGCTCATGATGATCTTTCGGGATACGTTCGAGGGAACGCCGTACGACATGACCAAGTTCATCACGGTGGCCGACGACAGTGGGCGGGTGGTCAAGAGTCCTCTGGCCAATCCATTCATGCCCTATGACATGAACCCTCTGTTCAACATCAACGGGGGCTGGAACGAACTGGGCGAGCGTCCCATCGCGCGCTGGTACTGCATGTACGGAACGATCACTCAATCCCGGGACTGGCTGCCGGATCCGATCGGGGGGGTCGTCTGGCTGGAGTACGACAATCCGGCGATGAGCTGTTACGCGCCGATGTACTGCGGCGTGACGAAGCTGCCCGAATCATACAGAGCACCTTCTCGAGACAACGGGTTCACTCGAGAGGCCGCTTACTGGGCCTTCAACCGCGTGGGCACCCTGGCCGCTCAGCGGTGGGGCGACATGCGGCACGACTGCAAGGACGTCTGGGGCCCCATTCAAACTCGCGCCCTCGAAGATCAGCCGAAGATCGAGGCGGAGGCTCTCAAGCTTCATGGACGCAGCGAGAAAAGGGCCAAAAAGTATCTGACCGAGTACACCAACGCGTTCTGCAATGAGATCGTCGAGGCCTACTGGGATCTCGGGGATCACTTGTGGACGAAGTATGACGAGAAGTGGTAGGGCCTCGGGGGACGGCCAGGGAGGTGGCCGTCCCCCGAAGCGGAACAGTGTAGCTTCTTTCGTGGTTGCTAATCCAGTTCGGAGGATTCGGGGCGTGGCAGTAGCGCGCCGATCCGGGTTGTGGCTGAAGCTCACAGTGCACACGCGCGATCAAGGCGCAACCTAATCTCGCCACTCAAAACGACGTGTTCCCAGCCCCTTGTGCCTCGCCCATGGTACGTGCCCATTGGGCACTTCGACTTTCAACACTGAACTCTTGGCACACCACCGGGCCGGCCGCGGGGAGGGTTCGCCGGAGCGAATCACCATCCTCCTTGCCGACCAGAGTTCCCCTTCACGCTGTGGTCAATTGACAATACATGTGGCCACTCAGAACTGAGAACCCAGAACTCAGAACTCAACAATGACCGGTGTGTGATCCGATGGCCTCGGGAGCATGCGGGGAGCCCTGTCGATCCACGCCCTCTTGGATGCGGCGGCGATGGCGCCGGTCGCCAGGATGTGATCCAAGCGCCAACCGAGGTTCCTCTCGAGGGCCTTGGGCATGCGGTAGTCGAAGAAGCTGAACTGTTTCTCTCCGGGTTCGTGTTTGCGAAACACGTCGACAAATCCCCAGGACATGACATCGGCCAGGGCCGCCTTCTCCTCCGGATGGAAACAAACGTTTCCGGCGAGTCTCTTGGGGTCGTAGACGTCCTTGTCCTCGGGCGCTACGTTGAGATCACCGGCCCAGACGACGGGATCCGCGGGCTTGAAATGCTTGCGGAAGTACTTCTTCAGTCGCTCGAACCACTCCAGCTTGGTGCGAAATCGAGGATGCGCCACGTCGGTTCCCTGGGGAACGTAGGTGTTGACGACCCAGACCCCTTCGATCTTCGCGGTGATCAGTCTTGCTTCCTCCGGATCCTGGCCGTCGCCGAGGCCGATGCGAATGTCTTCGGGTTCCGTTCGGCTCACGATGGCCACCCCGTTGTAGGCTTTCTGGCCCCAGAAGGTGACCGAATGAGATCGGTCCGTGAACGGTTGTGACGGGAAGTCCTTGTCTTGGACCTTGGTCTCCTGAAGGCAGAGAATCGAGGGTTTCTCTCTGTCGATCCAGTCGAGGACGATGTCCATCCGGGCTCGAATTCCATTGACGTTGAAGCTGGCGATGATCATTAGCTGCTCCTCTCTGCCGAGCATAGTGGAAGAGCAACTCAAGGACCAAGGACTTTCGCCACGGGGAACACAGGGAGCGGAAGTCCCCGTGGTGGCCGGCATCATGGAAGACCCACGAGCGGAACCCCTTCCGCGCATCCTGAGCCCGTCGAGGGATGGTAGTGGCGTGCACGTGGGCGGTGACTTCTCCGCGATGCTCCTCTCCGAGAATGACTCACGATTTCCGATTCTCGATTCAGGGCCTCTTCAGGTACCGATACATGAGATGCCCCCGCCCCATCTGGTATCCGATCACACTTCCCAGAACAGCGGCGTAGGCCGTGCCGGCCCCGAAGACTTCGAGACTGATCACGGCGGCGGCGATCGGGACGTTGAGACTGGAAGCCAGGCAGGCGGTCATTCCCTCCACGAGAAGAGGCAAAGACTCGGCGGGCGGAACGGAGAAGATCCCGGCCACGAGGGCGCCGGAAAGAACACCGAGGGTCATGGCCGGCATGGTGAGACCTCCCGAGCCGCTGCCGCCGACCACGAAACCCACGGCCAGCGCGATGCCCACCATCAGGACGAAGAGCGACAGGACCGGCAGCGCTCCCGGAGTCTCAAGCAGCAGCGGAATCTCGGCGGCGAATAGATCGGTACCCGTGTAGAATACCTCCTTTCCGATGGTCAGCGCGAGAGCGGTGGCGAGGACCGCCCCGATCACGGGCCGCAAGCCGTGGGGGACCGCTCTCTTCTCGAGAAAGTGCGGCAGTCGCTTGTTGAGAAAGACGAACAGGATGCCGACGACTCCCGCGATCACCGAGGCCGCGAGGACCAAAATCAGCAGCTCCCCATTGGGAGACATCGAGAATTCCGGTCGCGTCCAGATTGTCCGCGGAAACGCGCCCCGAAGGGCGGCACTCACGAAACAGGCCGTCGTACTGGTGAGGATGGCGGGGAAGAGAGCCGCATAGGCCAGAGCTCCGCCGAAAAGGATCTCGACGGCAAACACGCCACCCCCCAGCGGGGCGAGAAGCAGAGCCCCCACCGCACCGGCCGCGCCGCAGACGGCGGAGGGCCGGAGATTCATCTGGCCCTCACTGACGAAGCGTGCGAAGAAGGGAAACCGCCGGGCAAGAGTCACGCCGATGCCGGCATGGATCGCCACGAGGGGTCCCACAAGCCCGCCCCGGGCTCCCGAACCAATCGTAGCCAGCGTGGCCAGGGTCTTGAGGAGCACGAAGCGGATCCCGAGTTGCTCTCTGGTATTGCCCGCAACCTTGATATAGGTATACACGCCGTCGCCGCGGGCTTCCCGGTCCAACGGGTAGACGGCGAACCCGTTGATGGCCGCGCCGATCGCCGGAAGGGTGAAGAAAAGAGGTCCGGGGGAGAGCTCACGCAGGGATACGAACAGAAGAAGCAACTCGCGAATCCCATGCACGACACATCCGGAAATCACACCGAAGACCACGGCCACCACGGCCCAGCGAATGAGCAGGCGAACATGCTCCAGGTCGCTGGGGAGGAGGACGGCGGGCGGGGTCGGCTCTCTGTGTTTTCCGCCGGTCACGAAAAGCCCTCCGGCACGGGGAAAAGAACGACAAGAAACGCAGCAATACCCATGTATGTATCGGTCCGCATCCGGGGTAGCTTGAGTCGCACAGGCTGCCTTGGAATCGGACGCCGCTGGCTCGATCGGAAGGGAAATCCGGCCAACCTATTGCCGTTCAACGGGATCGACGATTTTGGTTGACAGGTGCACAAATGTGCAGTACCCTTTGCGAGGGAATGGAGGGATCCGCCGTGGGGAAATATCTGTCCGAGCTTCAGCGTTCCATCCTTCATTATGTCCGTATTTGTCTGGATGAGCACGGCCGCCCACCCTCTCTTCGGGAAATCGGAGAGAGGTTCGGCATCCGTTCCACCAACGGAGTCCGGTACCACCTTTCCATACTGGAACGGAAGGGGTTGATTCACCGTCAGGGCCGGGTGTCCAGAGGAATCCAGCTGACGGATACGGGGCAACGAATGGGCCGGGATGAGGGTCGGGTTCGGTTCCCCGTCCTGGGTCGTGTAGCGGCGGGTGTGCCCCTGTTTGCGGATGAAAACATTGAGGACGTCCTCGAGCTGGACGCCAAGGTTGCCCGTTCGGGTACCTTTGGACTCAGAGTGCGCGGGGACAGCATGAGAGACGCGGGGATCCTGGAGGGCGACGTCGCGATTGTCCGTCCCCAGGGAACGGCCCGTTCCGGAGACATCGTCGTCGCTCTCATCGGGGAGAATGCCACGGTCAAGCGGTATCTTCCCCGGGATGATCACGTCATCCTCAAAGCCGAGAATCAACAATATAACGATATTGTAATAGATCGAGACGTCAATGAATTCAGAATCTTAGGTGTTGTCATCGGCATGATTCGGGAGAAGATGTGAGCCTAGGCAACCCTGATACCATCATACATATCGATATGGATGCTTTCTTTGCCTCGGTTGAGGTGCTGGCCGACCCTCGACTGGCAGGATTGCCGGTAGTTATATGTGGTAATCCAAATGAAAGATCCGTAGTTTCTACCGCCTCCTACGAAGCCCGGGAATACGGGCTTCATTCCGGGATGCCCATTTCCCAGGCGAAGAGACTCTGTCCTCGGGGGATCTTCCTTCGTGGCGACCCGGAGAAATACGTCTACACGTCGGTCCGCATTCTGAATCTCCTCAAAGAGTTCACGGATCGAGTGGAGCCCTTCAGTATTGATGAAGCGTTCCTCGATTTGACGGGTGGAGTCGGAAATTCCTCCCCCGGGGAAATCGGGCGTAGAATCAAGGAAAGAGTCGAATCTCGAATCGGCCTTACGTGTTCCGTGGGGATCGGTCCGAACAAACTGGTGGCGAAGATGGCTTCGTCGGTCAATAAACCCGACGGGCTTGCCTACGTTCCCGCCGAGAAGTTCCTGATACTCTTCGGCCCCCAACCGGTTTCGAAGCTCTGGGGCGTGGGTAAGAAGACAGAGAGCCGTCTGAACCACATGGGCATTCGTACAGTTGCAGATCTTTCCGTGTGCCCCGAACCTCTTCTTGTTCGGACCTTTGGTGTGGAGGGCGAGCGGTTGCATCATGCCGCCAACGGGATCGACGACACTCCGGTGATTCCCTACCATCGGGGAATCGAGACAAAATCCATGGGCCACGAACACACGCTCACAAGAGACGAGGGGGATCCGGATCGTCTGGAGTCCGTGCTTCTTCGGTTGAGCGATCAAGTGGCCCGACGACTTCGGTCCCATGGGGTTCTGGCAAGAACCGTGACTCTCAAGGTCCGGTATTCCGACTTTCGAACCTTCACGCGGCAGCGAATCCTGGGGCTCTTCACCGATGAAGAGCGCACGATCTTCGGCACGGTCAGGGCATTGTTCCGCAGAAACTGGAGGGGAGATCACATACGGCTTCTCGGGGTCAGTGTATCGAATCTGGTTCGATCGAACGAGCGCCCGCAATCTTTGATGTTCATCGAGGATCGCAGGCATCGAGACTTACTGGAAGCACTCGATCGAGTTCGGGACACGTTCGGCGAGAACTCCCTGACTCGAGCCCGGCTTGTGGAGTGGCGATGAAAACGCAAATGGATATTCTCGGACCTCTCATCGAAGAGTTCCTCGCACAACCCCATTTCCGGGATCGAATTGCCCACGTGGAGCGAATTCCCGGCAGGGAAGCCCGGTTCGCGCGTCCCCAGAATCCCCTCGACCCGCGACTGCATCAGGCGCTTGCCCGCGCGGGTATCGAATCTCTCTACTCCCATCAGGCCGAGTCGGTGAATGCGGCGCGGCGCGGCGAGAATGTCGCCGTCGTCACTTCTACGGCCTCGGGCAAGACTCTCTGCTACAACCTCCCCGTCCTTGAGGTTCTCCTGGAAGATCCTGAAGCGACCGCCATCTATCTGTATCCGACGAAAGCGCTGGCCCAGGATCAGCTCCGGGCGCTGGAGCGTCTCGCATCCTTTGATCGGGACCTCAAAGAACGGTTGAGGATGGGAACCTATGACGGGGACACGCCGCCCCACGCCCGGCGGAAGCTCCGGGATCGGGGAAACCTGATTCTCACCAACCCCGACATGCTGCACGCGGGGGTTCTTCCACGGCACGCCAAGTGGTCCCGTTTTTTTTCCAACCTTCGATTCGTTGTGGTCGACGAGATCCACACCTACCGGGGGATCTTCGGGTCCAACGTGGCCAACGTCCTGAGGCGGTTGAGGCGGGTGGTCGCTCGACACGGCGGTGAACCCGGGTTCATCCTCTCTTCGGCGACGATTGCGAATCCTCAGGAGCACGCGGAGAGGCTGACCGGTCTTCCGGTGACGCTGATCGACCGGGACGGCTCTCCTTGCGGGCGCAAAACCTTCGTCCTCTGGAATCCTCCCACCCTCGACGAATCCAAGATGGTCAGACGCTCGTCCAACGTCGAGGCGCACGAGCTTCTGGTCGGTCTCGTAGAGCGAGGAATCCAGACCATTGCCTTTGCCAGGGCGAGGGTCGTTGCCGAGCTGGTTCTCCGCTACGCGCGGGAGTCTCTCCAACGGCACAGGCCCGAGCTGGCGGGCAAACTCCGGGCCTACCGCGGCGGTTATCTCCCCGGCGAGAGAAGAAACATCGAGAAGGCTCTCTTCTCGGGAGATCTGATGGGAGTTTCGTCCACGAACGCTCTGGAACTGGGGATCGATGTGGGAAGCCTGGACGCCAGTCTCATCATCGGGTTTCCCGGGACCGTTGCCAGCACCTGGCAGCAGGCGGGCCGTGCCGGCCGCGCCACGGCGGATGCCCTGGCGGTCCTTATCGCCTACAACGACCCCATCGACCAGTACCTGGTTCGCCATCCGCAGTACTTCTTTGGTCAGTCTCCCGAGTCGGCCGTCATCGATCCCGAGAATCCCTACATTCTCAGCAACCACCTCGCGTGCGCTGCCTTCGAGATTCCTCTGACCGACGAAGATTCCCGCACGTTCGGCTCTCTGACCCGCCTCGTGGCCGAGGCCCTTCAGGGCGCGGACAAGATCAAGGAGATCGACGGCCATGGGTACTGGGCCTCGCCTGATTTCCCGGCGGCCGGCACCAACCTCCGAACGATCTCCGATAACACGTTCACGATTCTCGATGCCCAGGACGGGGTCCGTGTCATCGGAAACGTGGACGCCATCAGCGCTCCCGAACTGGTCTATCCGGAGGCGGTCTATCTCCACGACGGCGAGACGTATCTGGTTCGGGATCTGGACCTGGATCAGAAGATCGCCGTCGTGGAGAAGCGGGAGGTGGATTACTACACTCAGCCCGTGCTGGAATCGAGCGTGCGCGTAACGAAACAACGGAAGGATCGGTCGACGGAGTTCGGACACGCGTTCATGGGAGAGGCAATGGTCACATGGGCTACGGTGGCCTTCAAGAAAATCCAGTTCTACGGAATGGATTCCATCGGCTACGCCAATCTGGATCTGCCTCCGCAGCACCTGGAAACCATCGCTTCCTGGTTCTGTCTGTCCGATGAAGTCGCGGCGGCCGTCCGCCGAGAGGGTCGAAATCCGGTGGAAGGTCTGGTCGGGATACGGAATCTCCTGATCAGCATTCTCCCGCTCTATGCGATGTGCGACCGGAGAGACGTGGGAGGGGTGGTCAACGCGTCGCAGACCGGAAAGCCGGCCGTCTTTCTCTATGATCGCTTTGAGGGTGGACTGGGATTTGCGGCGCGCGCCTACGAGGATCTGGAAGAACTCCTCCGGGCGGCCCGGGAGTTCCTCGAAGGATGCGAATGCGAGTCGGGATGTCCGTCCTGTGTCGGGCTTCCGATTCTGATTCCGGCGCAGCACCAGGATCCGGACGTGATCTCGGGATGGCCGATCCCCGACAAGGAAACGGCGCGGTTTATTCTGCGCCGAATCGCAGGAGGGATGGAAGGGTGAGTTCATTGGGCGGGGGATTGTGGACCGAGCTTCCGGAGGACTTTCGAGAGAAGCTGGCCGAAGCTGCCCGACGTGCGCGGGGCAGGTTTCCCTATCCCGAAGCTGCCCGACCTGCGCGGGACGGGTTTCCCTGTCCGGGAACGGCGGGTGCCGGGGACGTTCTTCCCCCGTGCGATGCCGTCTCTACGCCGCACGGCCCGTCGCTCGTGAGATCTCTCATGATCACCCCCGAGGCCGCCGGTTTTCAAGATACCTTCCGCAAACTCTCCGCCCTGCGTGTGGTGCTGTCGAGTGAGGGCGGGACGGATCCCGATGTGGAGATCCTCGCTTCTCGGGGATTGGAGAGGGCCGTCTTCCTGGATCTGGAAACGACCGGATTCGCGTCCAGTCCGCTGTTCCTTGCCGGGACCTTGACGGTCGAGGACGGCCGGCTCTCCGTCCGGCAGTTTTTCGCGAAGGACTACTCGCAGGAAAAGAGCGTCCTCCATCAGGTCTCGGACGTTCTGGGGAGATACGAGATCCTGATTACCTTCAACGGCAAATCCTACGACGTTCCCTTTCTCCGAGACCGCTTCTGCTATCACGGGTTGCGCTTCGATACGCCCCCGCATCATCTGGACCTTCTCCATCCGGCCAGGCGCCGGTGGCGGCACGAGTTCCCCAACTGCCGGCTGATCACTCTTGAGTGGCACCTCTGTGGCCGGCGCCGCTTCGGAGACATCCCGGGATCCGAGATCCCGGCCGTTTACCACGAGTTCGTGAAACGGGGCTACTCCCACGCCATGAAGGATGTCTTTCACCACAACGTGCTGGATCTGGTCACGCTGGCGGAATTGCTCTCGGAGCTGGCATGGGGAGCGAAAGGGAGAGAGCACGCGGCCGAACGGCCAGGAACGAAGACCGTGGAGTCGGATTCGAGCGTCCAGTCCTGAAACAGATGGAAAAGGGGAGTCCCGTGGGACTCCCCTCGCTGATGTCAATAGCTCGATTCGCACCGCCCCCCCCGGGGGGGCGACGATCTACTGCCGGCTGAGCCGGCCGATGGCTTCCAGCAGCTTCACCACGTAGTCGGGATCCGACGGGTCCAGAAGTGAATCCAGACTCACGAGCTCGACCTGCTCTTCGGCGGTTGTGTAGTCGCCGTAATAGAAGGCACACTCCGCGTAAGCGATTCTCAGCGACTTGGCGTTGACCCGATCGTCATATCGGAACACGTACTTGTCCTGCCCCAGCTCAATGGCTTTCCTTGCGGCGTTTCCGCCTTCCAGGAATTCCTCCAGGGCGAGCTTCACCAGTGCCAGTCCGGCCCACGCATCGGTAAGGTTGGGGCCTTTGGCCACGGCCAGCTCGAAGTTCTCTTCGGCTCGGTCAAGACTGTCGAGCGCCGCATAGCACCAGCCCAATCCGTTGTAGGGCTCTCCCCAGCCCGGAGCTTTGGAGGCGGCTTCTTGGAAGCTCTGGATGGCGTCCGTGAACTGCTCGTTCTGGAATCGGCTCCATCCGGCGGCAACCTCCTCGGTCGGAAGCCCTCCCTCGTCTTCGTCCCCGCAGCCGACAGAGAGTGAAACGGTCAGCAGCGCGGTAACGACGATGCCAAGCATCCGGCGGTATCTCTCGGAACACATCGCGTGGTACCCTCCTCGAAGCATTTCTCCCCTATCGAATAAGCACGAGCTTGATGGTCTGAATTTCTCCGCCGACCTCCAATCGGGCGAAGTAGATGCCCGAAATGACAGGACTCGGTCTGTCGGAAAGGCCGTTCCATGTCACGAAATGGGGACCGGGGGCCCGGACATCATCCACGAGCGTTGCGACCAGCCGCCCGACGACATCGTAGATGTTGAGAGACACGTGCGTACGCGCCGGGCAGGCAAACGAAATCGTCGTGTTCGGATTGAAGGGATTCGGGTAGCAGCGGAAGGCGACCGGATCGGATCCGTCCCGAACCGGCGGGTTCGGATTGGCCAGGAGCGCCACGGTTCCCAGATCCATCCCGGATACCCGGAAGGATCTCTCCTCCGCATCGTACCGGCCTCCGATAAACTGCCACCCGTTGCCGTCCTGTCGGTATGCGCCCAACTCTTCCGGATCGATTCCGTCGAATGAGACCTGATCCAGGCGGAACGTCAGTTCCACGTCACAGTACAGGTCGTCACCGGACAGCCCCACTTCATAAGGTCGACTCGCGAGGCGCGCGCCCTCGGGAAGCGAAGACAGACTTCCGGATTCTTGGGGAAGGATGAAAAAGAACGCCTCCATCCTTGTCGCTGCCGGCGGTACCGTGAGGGAAAGTCTGGAATCGGGGCTTCGAAGGATCCCCCCCTCATCGGGCATCACCAGCTGGGCCCGGAATTCCTTCTGCAACGTAGACACGTTGCCCGACAAGTCCGTTGCCGTGACGAGAAGAGCATTGGTCATGCCAGTATCGGAGTCAACCAGCTCGAAGTCGCCGTAATAGAGGTGCCTCTCGTCGCTCACAGCCTCGAGTTCCACATCGAGCGTGTCTCCAAGGAACATGGCTCCGGCGGTCTTCGTCGTCTCGCCAAGATCGATTCTCTTCAGGAGGAAATGGTCCACGAGCAATCTACCGGTCACGGTGCTGTCCGGACGCACCGAGGAGACGCCCAGCTGGACTCCGCTGACTCCATTGCGCGGATCCAGCGCGGACAGGTCCAGCATGTATTCCTGCCAGTCGGAGAGACTCACCATCTGCTCTCCCACGAGGCTGTCGCCGTCGACGGTGAAGACCTTGACGCTGAGTTCACCCATGATCGTGTCACCGTCGGTCTTGAAATGGAAGGCCAAGCGGTCGAACAGGCGCCAGTCCTCGGCCACGCCAAAATCGTGGTGCAACAACCGGGTCTCGTTCCCGGATAGGGAGAAATGAAACTGTGCCGCCTGCGATCCTTCGAAGGCGGTGGTCGAGAGCGACACGGTATCCCCGGCATCGCCCACCGTCCAAAGCCCTCTCAGTGTGTCGCTGTCGGCGTATCCTTCAAAGTCCTCGATCGTTGCCTGGCGCGGCAGGATCAGCTGCCGGGCCACGGGGGGATCTTCCAGGCATTCGTCGGTGAGCACATACGCCCTCAGGTAGCTTCTGAAATACGGGGTCTGTGTGACCGTTGTGGTAATCTCCGGAGGCACCCGGTCCTCTCCTGCGCGCAGGATCTGGAACTGGGCGTGGTCCCCGGCGACAACGATGGAATCGGATACGGCGACCGAGTGGTACTGGCCTCCGATTCCGTAGAATCCATAGAGGTAGATGCTGTCCGGGCGGGCGAAATTGTACACCCGGAGGCCGCCATCCCAGTCGGCGACAAAGAGAAGGGAATCTTGCACGGCGACGTCATGGGCGCGGCCCGGGGTGTCGATGATCGGCGCGATCGGGAAGATGGAATCCACGGACGCAATGTTCAGAATCTCAACTCCTTCGTCCCATTCCGCCACGAAAAGCAGTGTGTCCGCAACGGCGATCTCCTTGGCGGGACCCGCCGTTGCGTAGTGACCCGCGATGAACAACGAATCGACGTCCGTCACATCGACCACCTGGATGCCCTCGATCCCGTCGGCGATGTAGAGCATCGAGTCCTGGTGAGCGACGGCCGTTGCGTCACCGGGAGTGTCGACGGCGCCGCGCCGTTCCAAAGAGATCCAGTTGTTGTGCGGCACCCGGTACACGCGGACGCTGTCCGTCCCGTGTACCGTGAAGAGCGTGTAGCGGCGGTTACGGTACTGGACGAACAGATCCTGGACCGTGTCTTCCACCATGATCTCGCCACTCTCGGTCGGCCCTGCAGGATCGTTGGCCCTGATGGCCTGAACCAGCCCGTTGGGCATCAAGCACCAGACGAGAGTCTCGTATGAGGAGGCGCGCTCGTATATCGAAACGGCCGATTTCCGGGGATTTCCGGATTCCAGCGAGCAATACCCATCCTCCGTGCTGAACGCGCTCAGGGGTTCGTCGACGGCGGATGAGAACACGTACATGTTCCGATCGGCAACGAAAGCCCGGTATTGCTCCACCGCGGCTCCCGGGGTGAACCGGCGCTTGAGGATGTTCACGTCCCGATATCCGGTCCAGAAAGTCGGCACCGAAAGCAATTGCAGATTGTGGTGACACCAGGAAGGGACGGTGCCGTTGGAGAGATCGCCCGTTCCGGACAGCCCGGACGCGGGCCTTGCGTTGCCGACACCGGGGACCAAAAACCCGATCAAGACCGCCGCTCCCAGGCATAGGACAACGATATGGGAAAACAGTTTCCCCGGCATTCCTCTGGTCCTCCTTTCAACCCGACCTACATGCGCTTGCTACCCTTCAGGCAGCATGGATCACCGACTCTACCACCGCGCAATCGGACTGTCAACCACTCTTTGGCGGCCCTCAATCTGGGGCGGGCGCGGTAGGGTTCCGGGTCCGGGTCATCGCCGAAGCCCCTTGACACGAACGGAGTTTGGTGATACTCGCGAAGGCGGAAGGGCAGGTCGGGGCGCGACATTCTGTCCCACCGCGCATTCACGTTTCCTTCTTACCGGTTTGGACGGCCGCGGGGAGATAGGGCATGCCTGGTCGAGGTCTTTTCTTCTGTATTGCAGCGGCTCTGGCCGCCCTCGCGGGATGCGCGGAGGGGACGAGAGAGGGCGCCCGGAATTCGGACATTCCGGAGCAACATATCGGCCAAGCAGTTGCGTCCAAACGAGTTGCGATGGTTCGCGAGCAAATCGAGGCCCGCGGAATCGACGATCCACGGGTCCTGGCCGCCCTCGAAACGGTCCCTCGACATCTTTTTGTCCCCGAAGAGGTACGGTCGCAGGCCTACCGCGACTCCCCGCTTCCCATCGGGCATGACCAGACGATCTCACAGCCCTATATTGTGGCCATCATGACCTCTCTGCTGGATCTGAACGAGTCGGATCGGGTGCTGGAAATCGGCACGGGTTCCGGTTATCAGGCGGCGATTCTGGCCGAGATCATCGACAGCGTTTACACCATCGAGATCATCGAGCCGCTGGGGCGGCGAGCCGAGCGAACACTGGTCGAACTGGGGTACGACCGTGTTCGGGTTCGAATCGGGGACGGGTACGGGGGCTGGCCGGAGGCGGCGCCGTTTGATGGAATCATCGTGACCTGCGCGCCCAGAGATATCCCGGCGCCGCTCATCGAACAGCTCGCCGAGGGGGGACGGATGGTGATTCCCTATGGAGATCCCTGGTTTCAGGAACTGGTCCTCGTGGAGAAGACCGGCGGGGACATCCGCAAGACGTCCATTCTCCCTGTTCGCTTCGTGCCCTTGACGGGCTCGCACGGCGGCGATTGAAGGTGCGTTCAAGCAAGGAGGCGAAGGTGGAAGAGAAGATTTGGCTCACCGGGTATACCTTCGATGACGTGTTGCTCGTTCCCGGAGAGTCGCACGTCATCCCGTCCGACGTCGACGTGACGACGCGGCTGACGCGAAACATCACGCTTAACATTCCGCTGGTCAGCTCCGCCATGGATACGGTGACCGAGGCCCGGTTGGCCATCGCCCTGGCACAGGAGGGCGGAATCGGGATTATTCACAAGAACATGGCCATCGACCTGCAGGTCCAGGAGATCGACAAGGTGAAGCGGTCCGAGAGCGGGATGATCGTTGATCCCATCACCCTGTCTCCCGATCGGCCGGTGGCGGACGCGCTGGCGTTGATGGAGAAGTTCCGCATCTCTGGAGTTCCGATTACCCAGGAGAGGCGGCTGGTGGGAATCCTGACCAATCGGGATGTGCGGTTTCTCGATCGGACGGATCAACCCGTCCACGAGGTCATGACCAAAGACCCCCTCGTAACGGTACCCGTGGGAACGACCCTCGACGACGCCGAACGGGTCCTCCACCGAAATCGCATCGAGAAACTCCCCGTCGTCGACGAGTCCGGTTGTCTCAAGGGATTGATCACCATCAAGGACATCCGCAAGAAAAGGCGGTACCCGAACGCATGCAAGGACGGGATGGGGCGCCTGCGGGTCGGCGCGGCCGTCGGGGCGTCCGGAGACTACCTGGAACGCGCGTCCGCCCTGGTACAGGCCGGCGCGGATGCGCTGGTCATCGATACCGCTCACGGGCACTCTCGAAACGTGATTCAAGCGGTGGGCGAGATCAAACGGCGTCTCTCCGGAACCGAACTCATTGCCGGGAACGTGGCCACGCCGGAGGGAACGGCGGCGATGATCGAGGCCGGCGTGGACGGCGTGAAGGTGGGCCTCGGTCCCGGGTCCATCTGTACGACGCGGGTGATCGCCGGGGTCGGCGTTCCCCAGGTGACGGCCATCTACGAGAGTGCGCGCATCGCGGACCGAGAGGACGTGCCGGTGATCGCCGACGGGGGGGTCAAGTACTCTGGAGATATCACCAAGGCAATCGCCGCCGGGGCCAGCTCCGTCATGCTGGGAAGTCTCTTCGCCGGGACCGAGGAGAGCCCGGGCGAAACGGTGTTGCTGGAAGGTCGAAGCTACAAAGTCTACCGGGGAATGGGTTCGGTAACGGCGATGCAGGGGGGGAGCCGGGATCGCTACTTCCAGGACCGCATCACGGACGAGGGGAAGCTGGTGCCGGAGGGCATCGAGGGCAGAGTTCCGTATCGGGGGAGGCTCAGCGACACGATTCATCAGCTGGTCGGCGGTCTGCGGGCCGGAATGGGGTACTGCGGGACCTCGGGGATTGTCGATCTTCGCAAGCGGAGCCGGTTCGTCCGAATCACCTAGGCGGCGCTGGTCGAGAGCCACCCCCACGGCGTGATCGTCACGAAGGAAGCGCCGAACTACAGCGCGCGGGATTAACCGGTCCAGGTCGCGGGCAACCACTTTTGCTCCGGCTCGGCATGAGTGAACTGTAATCTGAAATCCCTGGCCAGGTTTGGCAGGGTCCGGCCGTCTCCATCTGGGAAGACTTGACGACCCGGCCCGAACCTGATATACTGGGGGTTGAGAACATGAGGAAAGTTCCCCTGCTTTGTTGGCCATGTCTCGACTATTTTGAGCCAACAGATTTATCTCGGGAACCCGATCTCCGGTTGCGAACGCGGTGCCCACCGTCGAGTGGGAGGTGCGGGACCGGCCGGGAAGGTACCCACCTGGAATTTCCAGGATCAAAAATAGCAGGCAAGCCGCACGGCGGGGAGAACCTTGAGACGGCCCTTCGGAAACGGAGGGCCGTTTCTTTCAGGTAGGGCGCCGGTGCACGAGGCGAGGGGCAACGTTCGAATGGAGGGCCTTTGGGACTTGCGTCTTGGTTTGGGCCTTGAATGCCTCGTGCACCGGCCGATGGGTGGTCATGTCCTGAGTACTGTGGAGCCGCTACGGAGTCGGCACGAATTTGAACGTCGGGTCCAACGTCCTCAACCGCTCGCAGACATCCTCGAGCTTGCGGAGCTCCGTCTCGCCCGGGTGTTCCTTCCATTCTCGGTACAGATCCAGGAATTCATCCTGCGTTCGCCGCAGGTCTTCCCTCTCTTCGGTGTCATCGATGGCTCGAAGGATATGGTACTCCTCGCCGTCGGTGAATCGATCGTACAGATTGAAGTGCTCGCCCCTGAGATGGGACAGAATCTCCACGTATTTCTCGAAACCCCTCGAGAGTTTTCCCAGCACTTCCGTGATGGATGACGAGCGAGGGGAGATCCGCTGGCTGTACGAAAACGCGAAACGGTAGTAGGTTTGACCGCGTTGGATCTTCCCCCTGCGCCCGTTGTGAAACGGAAAGCGGGCTCGGCAGGTTTCGGGACATCCCGCGCTGAAGATTCCGATGGAAAGCAGAAGATAGTCGGCGTTGGTCTTGTAGAGAGTGTATTTCATTCGGGTATCCCTCGACTTCTCGAGCCGAGCGAAGATGTCCGTGTCATAATCGGTGATGTACTTCCGGGCGGCCCGAAAGTAGCGAGGGTTGATGAAGGAATTCAAGAGGTGGGCCAGGTAGACATTCACGTCTTCGTCGTATTCGCCGGCGTTGGACTCGTGACCCGTTTCGATCCTTGAGTACAGGAGACAATTCATCATAAACTGAAGCGTGGCATCCTCGGGGGATGTCCCTTCGGCGATGCGAATGATCTTATTCTCCCTGGGGCTCATCTCGGACCCGCCTCCGGTTTGTCCTGGGTACGTGTCGGTTTCGGTTCCACGGGGAGACAGTGCAAGATGCATTCCTTGCCGCCGCCCGAGGCGGGGAAAATCATACCGACCCCCTCGGTAAAGAGTTACCGCCGCGCCGACGCGGTGCGATGCGGGCCATGAAGCGCAACGCGCCGCTCTCACGGGCGATCGAGCCCAGTACGTTGGGGGAAATGCCCCAGGGGAGCCGGCGGGACCGATGCCGAGGGAAGGGTAGACGCGCGTGCGTCTCGAGAACCCACTGCGACCGGATCAGATCAGACAGGAGGACCGTCGATGAGAGTAGGATTCTTACAGACCGTTCCCGAGTTCGGAGAGAAGGAGGCCAATCTTGAACGGGTCGAGGAACTTCTCGATGGAATGTCCGCGGATCTGATCGTGCTGCCCGAGCTGTTCTCGACGGGCTATGTGTTCACCGAGGCGGCGGAATTGGAGTCTCTGGCCGAGCCTTTCCCGGGCGGGCCGACAGCCGACTTTCTGGCCGAGATGGCCACCCGGCACGACGCAGCTTTGGTCGCGGGAGTTCTTGAACGAGCCGGCTCGCAGTATTTCAACAGCGCCGTTGCCGTAGGGCCCGACGGGCATCTGGAAACCTACCGGAAAGTTCACCTTTTTCGAGAAGAGAAGCGCTGGTTTGCCCCGGGCGGAGAGTTCAAGGTGATTTCCCTGAAGGGAATCTCGGTCGGCCTGATGATCTGTTTCGACTGGATCTTCCCCGAATCGGCGAGGGTCCTGGCCCTCGGGGGCGCTCAGGTGATCTGCCATCCTTCGAATCTCGTTCTCCCTCATTGCCAGAGAGCGATGGTGACCCGATGTCTGGAGAACCGGGTTTTCGCGATCACCGCCAACCGAGCCGGGGAGGAGAGCCGGGGCGGAAACCGAATGGTCTTCACGGGAGGCAGTCAAGTGACCTCGCCCCACGGTGAGGTCTTACTAAGGGGACCGGAGACCGGAGAGAAGCTCGAGATCGTCGAGATCGATCCTCGAATGGCTCTGGACAAGCGGATCACTCCCGAGAATGATCTTCTCCAGGATCGATATCCCGGGTGTTACAAGATGTTGACATCGGTGTCTCACTAACGGACTGTCCCGCAACCCCCGCCCCATCGATCGGTTGTGGAATCCGAGGCCGTTTTGACCCGGTCGCTCCGTCAACGAGAGTTGACGGGACGGGAAGGTGCGCAACGCCTTTCGGGGTTCCCTGCGAGCGTGTTTCCCTTTGCCGCAAAAGCAATTCGCCTCCTGTGAGGGTGACTGGCATGCAGGTTGCTTTGGGAATGGTACGCTGGTCGCTCGGCGAGTGGAAACGGGGTCTTCCCCTGTAGGGATGGGTTGTGATGGGTGTGGTTGAGGCGTACCCGACGCGGCCAACGGAAAACGCCTCCATCCCCCGGGAGGCGAGGGGAGCCCCGTTTCCACGAAAAACATCCGGGCCCCGCGCGCAATTTCCCGTGTCCGGACATTCCACACCCTTTCCAAAGGTTTCCTTCAGGTCTTCTGTCCCCCGTGCCGGGATAATCCAGGTAGTGGTTTCAACGATGGCGCGCCCCGTCGGAGGGCCCCGTCCCTGAGGGGGCGGGCCCTGTCCGTGTGGGGAGAGAGGGAAGGAGGAACCAGATGCGTGGTGCATTGCTTTTCGTCGTGTTTCTTCTCGCCGTTTCGAGTGTCGTGAATGCCCAGGACGCGAGTCAGACGGACTGGTGCGGCGGTGGCGGGACGTCGGGTCCCGTGGTCGACTGGGCGGACCGATTCGACGGCTCGGCCGGGGTTTCGTGGATGGCCGTTCCCGGCCAACTGGCGCTGTCTTCGTCATCGCTGGCGTATGCTCCCGAGCACGTGTTCGTTGATTCGCTCGTCGGTACCATTGGGATGGAGGCCGGGGACCTCGACGGTGACGGGGATATCGATGTCGTCGGAACGGCGCAGACGACAGGGATCGTCGTGTGGTGGGAAAACGACGGGTCGAATCCACCGGCCTGGACGCAACACACGATCGTCAAGCGAACCGGCGTGGCCGGCGTGGACGTCGAAGACATCGACGGCGACGGCCGTCTGGATATCCTCATCACGCTGGTGGCCCCGCTGAACCGCATTCTCTGGCGGCGAAATGAGGGCGGCGATCCCATCGTCTGGACCAACCAGGTTATCCAGAATCCCTGGTATGACGCGTGGGAGATTTCCACCGGTGACGTCAACGGCGATGGTCTGATGGACGTGATGTGCACCTGCTGGAACCTGGGGGACGTCGCGTGGTGGGAAAACGGGGGGGATGATCCCATCACCTGGACGCAGCACCTCGTGGACGGGAGTTTCTCCGGGGCTCACTCCGTCCGGGGCGCCGATCTCGATGACGACGGCGATTTGGATCTGGTATCTGCGGCCGCCGTGGCCGACGAGATCGCCATCTACTGGAGCGACGGGGCGGATTCGATTTCCTGGACCAAGGAAATCGTGGAGACGGACTTCATCGGAGCTCGCTCGGTCTGGATCGACGACATCGATGGCGACGGGGATCTCGACTTTGCCGGGATTTCGTGGGAAAGCGACCTGGCATGGTGGGCGAACGATGGAGGGGATCCCATCGTCTGGACCCGCCAGACGATATCCACGACCTGTGGCGGCGGTCACGCCTGCTGCGTCGCCGATGTGAACGGCGACGGTCGGCCCGATGTGCTCGGCGCCTGCTACGTGGACGACAAGCTGGCCTGGTGGGAGAACGGCGGCGGCGATCCGATCGTGTGGGCCGAGCACACGCTGAACGGAAACTACGATGGCAGCATCACGGTGCGAGCCGCGGACCTGGACGGCGACGGCGACCTCGATCCGCTGGGCGCAGCGTTTGACGCCGGCGAGTTCAACTGGTGGGAGGCGGTCGAGTTTCAGGCGAGCGGGGCGCTGGAGAGCTCCATCCTGGATACCGACGGAATGCCGCCCCTGGCGAGCATCGACTGGACCGCATCCGAGCCTGCCGGAACGACTCTCCGGTTCCAGGTTCGAAGCTCGAACGATCCCGGCAATCCGGGTGTCTGGTCCGCCGATATCACGGCCCCGGGCAACCTGGCCGGAACTCTCAACCGGTACGTTCAGTACAAGATTCTTCTGGATACGGCCGTCCCCGCGAGTTCTCCGATTCTGAATCAGGTTGCGTTCGGTCCCGCCCTGATGGCGGTCGAATCCGATTCGGTTCGAGATCCTGGTGAGTCTCTCCGCGCCAGTCCGAATCCGTTCAATCCGCAGGCGACTCTCTCTTTCAGTCTGGCCAGGGAAGGGCGGGCGCGGTTGACCGTGTTCGACGCCATGGGACGTCGTGTTCGTTCACTGGCAGATCACGTATTCCCGGCGGGAGTCCGTTCACTCCACTGGAACGGGTTGGATGACAACGGTCGGGTTCTGCCTTCGGGGATTTACTGGGTTCGCCTGGATACGCCCGATCATCAGGAAACCCGGAAACTGGTTCTCCTCCGATGAGATGGACCGCAACCCGATCTTGTCCGCAGAATGAACCCGGGGCGGCCTGGCCGTCCCGGGTTCGCGCGTTCATGGGGGCCGACAGGCTTGGCCCGCATTCCTTCCCATCATAGGAAGCCAGGACGCCTCGCGACGAAGCCTGGTGAGACATGCAAGCCGGCGCTCAGCGGAAGTCCTCGACGAGGACCAGATCAGAATGGAACGGTCCGGAGTGATCGTAGATGACGGCCATCCCGTCGGGAGATACATCGAGGTTGATGGCGAAGAAGCTGCGGCTGGAGGCCACGAGCGAAGTCTCTCCACTTGCCGCGTCGAGTAGCCAGAGACTGATGGTGCTCTCGTCCGCGCTGAAGAAATAGATCCCCTCCTCCACTTCCCTCCAGCCGCACGGGACCACGTAGCCGGGTCCGTTCACCACGCACTGCCGCCCGGTTCCGTCCAGGTTGACCGACCACACACCGGTGGTGTCGGCCCGGGAGTACAGAAGGCGTTTTCCGTCGGTGGCCTCGGCGAGACGGAAAATGTCCTCCTCTACGATGTCGACGCTCTCGCTCCCGTCGATCCGCCTCTTCCAGACCCACCAGGCGTCATCCCGCTCGGACTTGCAGTAGAGCCATTCCCCGTCCCGCGACCAGCCCAGACACTTCTCATGGCGATCGGACGTGGAAAGACAACGAACTTCTTCCGTCTCGAGGTCCACGATGTACATCGCCGTGTAGTTGCCCGGTGCCGCACTGAACGCCACACGATTCTCATCATAGGACCAGCAGGAATTCTCGAGATACGCGCCTTCGAAGTCGGTGATCTGCCGGGCGTTCTGTCCTTCGGAGTCGCAGATCCAGATCTGCGGATTTCCCGTCCGGTTCGAGATGAAGGAAATCCACTGTCCCGCCGGTGAGTACTGGGGACCGTAGTCGTGAAGCGTGGACGCGATGAGCGGAGCGGGAGGGACATCCGGATCTCCCGGATCGTCGACCCGAAACCTCATGATGTTGTACGCGACCGACTGTTCTTCGTATACGAGCCCGGTCCCCGTCACCGCGACGGACACGCGGACGGGCCGATGGCTCCTCGAGGGCAACCACAGGAGAGACGCGTCCCTCAGAATCAAGCGCCACAATCGGAAGTCACCTGCCCGTGTGGGGCCCGAGCAAAAGATCAGGGAGCGGCCGTCCGGCATCCAGTCCAGCCCCGAAACGTGATGCTGCGAGTGAGTTATCCTCCGGAGATCTCCCCCGTCCGTGGGAGTCATGTAGATGTCCTCGAGGTTCGTCCGGTCCCCTCGAATGAAGGCGATCCGTGTGCCGTCCGGAGAGAACGTCGGCCGGAAATCCCCACGGGATCCTTTCTCCGGTGAGGTGTGCGTTCGGACCTCTCGCGTGGCGAAAGAAAACGAGTACACCTGCATCGGCTCCCCTGCGCCGGCGCGGGAGGAGTACAGCAGCCACTCTCCGTCGGGGGACCAGTCCATCCCGTACATGCCGAATTCTGCGTCGAGGATCTTCCGGGCCTTCCCCCCGATGGTCGGCATGGTGTACACGGCGGTTTCACTCTCGTATTGGTGCACGTAGGCAATCTCACTCCCGTCCGGTGACCAGACGACGTAGTACTCGTTTCCCGGAGTGTCTGTCAGACGCAGGATCGCGTCGGCATTCCGCTGTTTCATATAGAGATCGTACTGATGTTCATCCTTCCGCCTCCATGAGTAGGCGATCCGGGTCCCATCCGGCGAGATCGCCGGACAGATCTCTTCTCCGGGATCGCTGGTGAAGGGCCGGGTTTCGAGGGTGAACGCTCCATCCTGCGAGGCCGACCGGGATCGCTGAATCAGGAATGCCGTCACGGCTGCGGTTGCGATCAGAAAAACGGTGATTCCGACGAACAGGCCGGCGCGGCGTGTCTGCCGGGTGAAAGTGGGCGGACTGGAAAGAATCGTCCGTTCGACGGCGGGATCGTGCGAGACGGGAGCGATCAGGCGATAGCCGCTTTTTGGAATCGTCTCGATGTACGCGGGCGACTTCGGATCGTCAGCGAACACGCGGCGCAAATGAGAAATGGCCTGCGTCAGTGCTTCTTCGTTGACGATGGTCCGGTTCCAGACGATGTCGAGCAGTGTAGCCCGGGAGATGACCTGGCCCGGGCGGCTGGCCAGGCACGTGAGAACGTGCATGATTCTCGGTTCGATTTGAACCGGTGGGCCCTTCCCCGTGATGCGGTTGAGTCCCGGCTGGACAAGCCAGTTCCCCACGAAGAAGGGTTCGACCTGGGAACCGTTGGAAGGAAAGGAGTCTTCAGGATCCTTCATGTCCCGCGCCTCTCTCGGAAGAATTCGATTGAGGTCTGCGCAGGCAACATACAATAGGAAGATCCGTTCGTCAAGACACGCAGAATCTCAGGGCTTGCTTCGCGCCCTCCGGTTCTCGGCGATGGCTCCGGCGAGGGCTTCACACATCTCCGTTCGGTAGTAGCGGCTTCTCACCGAAGTCACGATGTTACCGTCGATGACCGGGGCGGTTTCGTTTCCCGCGTAGGTTGCGCCCGCGGCCTCGTACTCCGACCGGTGGTCGGCGTGGCCGGTCACTCGTTTCCCGTCAAGGACATCGGCGGCCGCCAGGACCCGCACGGCGCGGCACCAGGCGCTCACCACCAGACCTTCCTCAACGGCCCGGCGAATGAGATGCAATGCCTCGGGGGAATTCAGGATCCCGTCATGGCGCCGCCCGGGCATGACAGAGAGCGCGTCGAATTCCAACACATCTGTGATGTCCGAAACCAGCCGGTCGACGCGCGTGGAGCGAGCCCCAAACGGCGCGCCATAGGCGGAGCACGAGTCAACGCTGGCCTTGGTGCCGGCGACGGTCACCCGCCAGCCGTATCTCTCGAAGTGCTTCCGTATGTTGTTGTCCAGCGGGCCCAGAAGGTCGTGCTGGACGTGGAAGTTGAAGTTGGACCCGCAGTCGTCGTCCACGAGAACCAGGATGTGGACGTTCCGGGGAACCACCTGGGGCGTATTCTTGTACACGCGGATCCGCCCGAGGGTCGTCACGGCCAGATCCAGATTCGTGGAGGCGACGTACTCGACGCGGAGCACGGTTCCCGCGGGCGGGGCCTCGGCGAGGGAAACCCAGCCCTCCGCCGGGTGGCAACAGTAGCTCACCGGATTCAGGCGGGCGCCGCCGATGTCGACCCTGGATACCTCGTGGACGGCCTTCTCTCCGAGATCGAAGATCTTCCGTTTCCCGTCGGCTGCGAACGTCTTCTGCCTGCGGACCAGCTCGTTCCCGTCAACATCGCCCCAGCCGATCTGTTGGAGCCAGCCCGGTGTGTGCATCCAGACGTACTCGTCCGACAGACGATTCCCGGTGTTCTCGAACACACCCACGTGCGTGTTCCCCCCCCCGCCGCCCAGATCCAGGTCCCCGTCGCCGTCCACGTCCGCCCAAACCACCGCAGAGGGTTCGATGTACGCGTCACACACCCAAGACGGGAATTCCTCCAGGACCCCGTCGTGGTTCTTAAACAGAACAAAGGCCCCTCCGCCCGTCCCGTACTCCGCTACGGAGCAAACCGCAAGTTCCGGGTAACCGTCTGCATCCACGTCGCCGAACGCCATCTGCCGCCCGCCCAGGATCTCCCTTGTATGCCACGACGGCCGGGTCTCGAGATGCCCTTCGTGATTAAAGAAGATGGCCAGGCCCACACCGCGCCCGGTGATTGCAAGATCGTGGTCGCCGTCGTTGTCCACGTCCGCGAAATCGAGATCCACCGTAACGTACGCCGAATCCGATACCCAACCGGGAGCCGAGCCAAACGCACCGTCTTCGTTGAAATAGATGACGACCTTCTGGCGTCTCATTTTTTCCGGATCGACGGCGCTCACGCCCTGGCCGAAGGCCACGTCCAGATCCCCGTCGCCGTCGGGATCTCCCACCGATAGAGAAAACGCGTTGCCGGGCGGAGAGGTCCAGTCCGGCGCGGCGTGGAGGCCGCCGTCGTTGAAGTACGCAGCGTGGGGCTGGGGATCGCGACCGGTCGGGATGTGTCCCATGTTGGCGTTGAGGAGATCCGGATCGCCGTCGTGGTCCAGGTCTCCCACGAACAGGTTGCCGCTCGAGAGGGTATCCGTGGAAGTCCAGCCCGGCGAGGTCGCCAGCTTACCTCCGGCATTGAAATAGACCTCGTTGGCGGCGAACACACCGTCGAGCCCGTTGGTCACGACCAGATCGAGCCAGCCGTCGCCGTCGATGTCGGCCCAGCCCACACCCGTCGGGTAGTTCGCCGACTCGACCTGCCAATCGGGGGTGAAGCCGATGCCTGCGATCGACGGTCCGGCGCTTCCCGCCCCCAACAGGATTCCGACAATCGCCAGGATCCGGTGAAGTTGCAGCCGTCGTCCCGTCAGGGTCTTTCGTTCGTTGTTCCACCTGCCGATCATCATTCCTCCCTGGAATCTTTCGAAGAATCCGAACGTCGCACTCCACGGCGAGATGAAAGTCCAACTCGCCCACTATCGTATGGGCGCGCGGGGGTGTCAAGGGGGTGCGGATCGCAGGATCGCGCCGGGTCCTGCACGAGGAAGCGGCCCGGCAGGGAGGCGGTCACGGCCTGGGCCCGGAACGACCGATGCAGCATGGGTCATGCCGAGCCGGGCCTTCGCCCGAGGGCATCTTATGCAAGAGGGAGACATCGGGGACTCTTGGACAAGCTTGGGGGTGGTTGGGTGTGTCATGCCGGACCTTAGAAAAAGCTGGAGTTTGGTACCTCCCGTGTGGTATCATTGCCATCCATGAGTTATCGTCCGGTTCCCCGTCGCGTGCGGGATGCCCGGCTGTCGGACATCTCTCCACCTTTCTCCACGATTTCGCCCGCCTCGGAAACCGACCCCAACCCGCTTCCTGGAGGTTTACAATGGGCAGCCACGCGCAATCTCGGATTCGTCGGCCCAAACGCACGGGCCTCTCATTTGTTTCGATTCTGTTCCTGGCGGTTCTGATTCTTTCCGCACCGGGCCTTGCGTCGGCCGAGGACATCCCGCTGGATACATCGGTTCCCGAGCAGGACCCGAGCTTCCCACCCGAGAGCTACTGCACGACGCAGCCGGACGAGACCGGTGAACCGGCCGCCCAGGTCGTCGAGACCCCGATGGCCGTCATTCTGCTCCATATCGAGGACGAGGAACAACTGGCCTCGGCCCACGAGTTGGGACTGGAGGTTCCCGGCGTGGGCGACCACGAATTAACCGTCGAGTGCGCGTTTCTCGATTCCATTCGCGGGACCGGCCTCCGGTTCTGTGTGACGGCCAACGCGATTCGCGCCACCGTTTTCTCTCCTGCCGGGGCCAAGGGAACGGACTACCTCACCTGTGGGAATCAGACCGACGTGGACATCCCCGGTCCCGACCTCGAGCTGGATTGCCCCCACTACTCCATCGTGGCAAGATCCGGATGTTCCATCAGCGGGGCCCCCTGGTATGCCGACGTCACGCAGGTGGACTACCGCATTCGCGTCCAGTACTCCAGAGTGGGAAACCTAAAGATCTACATGTCCTCAGGGTACGACTTGTTCGAGTACATCGTCTGGGATAAGGACGGAGGGGACAACGACTGGGGCCGCGACGACGATTACGCTTCCGACGACGACGTCTACCTCTATCGCAGGATCTCCGACTTCTTCGATGGAGAGTCGGTCAACCAGCGGTGGTCGCTGGACGTCTGCGACTGTGGGTACTACTTCGAGGACGGGTACATCGATTACATGGAAGTCTGGGTGTACTGGGATGTGGGCGAGTGCCACATCAGTCCGACGGAACTCACGCTCCACAGCAACGGCTGGGACACTGAAAGCGGAACCTTCACGATCGCCAACATGGATGGGGGACGACTCTACGGAGCGCTCTACTGGAATGACTGGGGCTTGGATATCAACCCCTGGCGGTATGACCTGGGTCCCCAGGAGTCCGAGACCTTCACGGTCACGTATTACGGGGCGGACTGCGGCGAAACGCGCACGATCGTCATCAACACGGACACCCCCTGCGAGGAAGCGGGCGATGTGGTTGTGACCGTGATTGCGGATCTCCCGTACTGCTATATGCAACCGTCGAGCCTGCACTTCACCTGTCCCCGGGTCGGAGATACTCAACAGGACTATGTCTTCCTTGGAAACCGGGGATGCGGCGACATCAACGGGCAGATTACGTGGGACAGTGATGAATTCGAGGTGGAACCTGCGTCGTTCCATCTGGGTCCGATGTTTTCGAACGCAGAGTACCTCGTGGTCACCTATAAGCCGGTCGATTGCGGGGACGACGTGTGCACAATCGACACTCACAGCTCGTGCGGGACGATCAGCTGCACCACCACGGGGCCGTACTTGCCCGTTTGTGTGATTGACCCACCCCGGCTCAATCTCTCCGCAGACGGCGCGGGCGGGATGGATATCGAGACCTTCACCTTGGTGAACGAAGGCTGTGGGGCGCTTGCGGGGGACGTGACCTCGAGCTGCCCGGATGTCATGGTCGATCCGAGCGTCATTGACATTCCCATCGGAGGTTCCCAGGAGTTCACAGTGACCTTCAGCCCTTATGCGCTGGGAACCGGAACGTGCGAAATCAACCTGGCGGGGGGCTGCAGCCTGCCGTGCGACTGGGAGTGCGTGAACATCTGGCACGTTGCCCGGGGGGGAGACAACTGGACCGGCGACGGGTCTCCCCAGAACCCCTACCGGACCATCCAGTACGCGACGAATCACGCGGCTCCAGGTGAAGTGGTGAAGCTGGCTCCGGGCACGTATGTGAATCAGTGCCCCATCCGCCCGAAGTCGGGAGTGATCCTTCGGGGACCCGACCCGGTTCGGGGTGAGGCGGTCGTCGACGCAGAGGGCCGGGGCTACGTGTTTGAATGTCGAAGCGTAGAGAACGCGGTCCTTGAGAATCTCACGATTACGGGCGGCTCTCGAAGCGGGATCTACGCCTACGGGTCTTCCTTCACCATGAAGAACTGTCGCATCGAGGACAATTCGATCCGGACGACCGGCGGCGGGGGCATCACGTGCCAGCACGGATCGGCCACCCTCGAGGGTTGTATCTTCACCGGAAACCGAGCCGCTTACCACGGCGGCGGGGTCTACTCGTACAAATCGACGCTGTCCCTCACGGACTGCACGTTCTCCGGCAACACCGCCGGCCATGACGGAGGCGCGCTGTACCTCAAGAAGGCGACGGCGGATGTCGGGAACTGTCACTTCCTCCAGAACGCGGCCGACGACGGCGGAGGGATCTACAGCGCGTGGTCGACACTCAACCTGGACCATTCTGTCCTCTGGGCCAACTCGGCCAACTCGGGTGGGGGGCTCTGTGCGACCGGAACGCCGCTGACGCTGTGGTCCTGCACCTTCGCCGCAAACCGCGCCACCATGGCCGCAGGCATGCATCTTAACAAACAGGGTGCGACCGAGATCTGGAGGACCATTTTCGCCTCCAACGGACCCGGCCCCTGGTGTCAGTTTCCCGGCGGAGACCCGGCCTTCTACTGCTGCGATGTCTACGGGAACCAACAGGGGGATTGGGTCGGGAGCCTTGCCGGCCAGGGCGACTACTACTTCAACTACTGCATGGATCCCTGCTTCTGTGATCTGGGGGCCGGCGATTGTCACCTGGCGGCAGGTTCTCCCTGTGCCAACGATCCCCTCTGCGGTCCGATCGGTGCGCTGGGTGTGGGCTGCAGCGGTCCGCCTCCGTCGCCCTCGGCGATGCCGGGCCAAGCGGTTGCGCTCGGGGAATCGGCCACGAAATTTCATCTGGGACCCGCCGTGCCGAATCCGTTTAATCCGGTGACGGAAATCTCGTACGGAATTCCCGACGGCTCGACTCCATCGCGAGTGACCCTCATCGTCTACAACGCCCTAGGCCAGCAGGTCCGGACCCTGGTGGACGAGGAACGGGCGGGCGGCGTCCACTCCGTGGCGTGGGAGGGGAAGGATGATGACGGAACGGACGTGGCGAGCGGAGTCTACTTCTATAGAATCTGTTGGAATGGCGAGAGCCAAACAAGGCGTATGGTCTTGCTCAAATAGCGGCAAGTGCGATGGCGGGTTTTTCCAGTGCACCTTTCCGGGGAAGGGCCGTGAATGGTGAATCGTAAATGGGGGAAAACGCGATCGCGGGCCTTACGGCTAGCGCACGTTTTCGAGACGCGGCGGATGGTGTTGCTCAAGTAGAGCGAAGGGGTGGGAAGGCGAACCCCATACCCACAGATTTCACAGATTGCACGGATAAGCTCGGGGCGATGCATGTACTGCATCGCCCCGAAAGCCTGCCCCCCGGTGCGAACTGTCCCCTAGTGCCCGTCCCTCAGGGACCGATCTTCTTCGCCGTCGAAACCGAGAAGAACCAGTTTCGAAATGCGTCCGTTCTCGGACGTCACGAACCGCACGCGGTATGCCGGATACCCCTCCAGCTCAAAGGTGTCGAGGGAGATGGGAAGAAGTCGCGTTTCTACGCCCCCGTCCCGCCGGTAGTGGAGAGTGTTCCCCTCGAGACTCACGTGGCGGGGGCCGTAGTCGCCGGCGTAGCGGCGAAGAGTCGCCGGAGGAACCTCGGGTGGATCCTGCTTCGCGCCGATAGCCATCCGAACCCATTCGGCGCGCTTCTCCGCGCTCGGATCGCCCGGCGAGGCGGCGGCGGCCCGGTCGAAGCTCTCCAGAGCCCGGTCGAGTCGGCCGGCTTCGAAATAGAAAGTGCCCAGAGACAGATGCACGCCGACACTCCGCGGGCATGTCTCGATGAGCTCGCGGGCGATCTCTAAGGATTCCAGAGCCAGGCCCATCGTGTAGGCGCTCAGGTACTCCTTCGCCAGCGCTGGATCCTGCCGGTACAGATCCAGAGCCGCTCTCTCGACGGCGTCCTGCAGTCGAAATGTCTTTCTCTGGAAGGTGTCCCACCTCGAACGGACCGGATCGTGGCACTTCGCGTAGTCTCCAACCACGAGTCTACCCAGGAGCTTGAAGAGACTCGAGGCCGACCCGGTGTCAACGAACCAGGTCTCCGGGGGCATGTTGAAATGGTACTCAAGGAGGTCTTTCTCCGTCTCGTAGAAGCTCTCGGGAGCTTGCCGAAAGATCTGGGGGATTTGCGTTGTGCCCGGATACCAGGGCACGTACGCGCTCGAGCACGGCTTATCCAGGAGCCGCCAGTTGACCGTACCGATCTCAGTCGGGAGCCAGTCTCGCTGCTGGACCAGCGTGACCCGGTGCGTCCCTCGATTACAGATCGGGGCGAATTCGGTTCCGTGGGGGTCCGTACCCTTCTCCTGCCATGCGCCGAACGGCAACGTTCCTTCGTAGTGGTCGCGAAAGATCGCCATCAGGTCTTCGAGATGGAGCTTCTTCTTCGGCTTCACCGATACCGGCAGGATGCCGGTCTGGGCCGCCTCGGCCGTGATCTGGAAATCGGGAATCAGCAGCCGGCACATATCCCAGTGGCGCAGCGTGTTGCCCGGATGGGTATGGCGTTCGGGGTCCGCATAGGCTTCCGCGAAATCGAAGGGCCGGCCGGAGGAGGGGTCGTACCACCCCCGTTCGACGGCATAGTCGATGAGCCGCGGCGAACAGACGAAGTTCTCCCGGTCTTCCGTATCCACGGCCCGGATGCTGAAGGTGTTGGCGATCACGGCCACCTCGTCGTCTTGGACTCGGCGGGCGACGTACTGTTTTCCTCGAACCATCTGCAGCTGCCAGGCCTCGCGGGGGCCGACGATATTGAGGTTCCGCCCCGAAGCGTTGTATCCGTAGGTGTCGATCAAGTGAGCGGCCAGTTCCACGGCCTCGCGAGCGGTCCTGCATCTCTCGGCCAGGATCATCCGCAGCCGGAAGCCGAGGCCGCCGTCGACGAGATCTCCTCGGGATTCGACGGTGTCCACGTCATCCTCCCGGGATGTGCATCCGTTGCTGCCAAAGGCCACCCCCCATTCGTTCACCAGCGCGCTGGAGTAGGGAGTCCCGGGGGGCTCGTCCCAGACATAGGCAAACGTTTCCGGGACCTCGGGGATCGTCCCTCCCGCGTGAAGGCGAACGACGCTTCCGGGCCGATGGTTCCTCCGCGGCACGTACCATAGATAGTCGATATCGCGAGGACTGTCGTCTTCGGTCTTGATGTAGAAGATGGACCCGTCCACGGTCGTCCCCCGGCCTGCGATGAGAGTTGTGCAAGGTTGCGCCGGACCCGGGACGGCAATCTCGACAAGAGCGGCCGCGAAGATGATGACCGCATGAGTCAGGCTCCATGGGATTCTCCGGTTCACGTTTCCTCCGCTGTCTTGATGGTAAGCGGCCTCGGTTTCGGGCCTTGCGCGCAAGGGCAGGATTCGGCGGTCTCCTATACGGCAAGAAGGGAGGAGTGCGATGATCCAGGAGGGTGGCCACCATCTGCGTTGAAACAGCCCTCGCCGTGTCGTCGATCCGGCGAACCCTACCCTTGAGCCGGCCCGAAGCATCCGGCAGAAGACCAGCACGGGTGTTTCCGAACGCCTTTCTCCGAGCTCTACTCTCTACACAGGATTATGTCAACGCATTCAAGAGGGCGTCAAGGCGTTTATTCGTTGCGACGGCACGACCCGATCGGTATCCTGAGAACGGTCCGACCCTCCGGAGGCCGTCGATATGGTGCCACTGACGATCCACGACCTGTCAGTTCAACCTTGGACAACCCAGGTGATCTTCGCCGCTGTCCGGCTCGGAATCTTCACGATTCTCTCCCGTGGCGGCATGACGGCCGAGGAGGCCGCCGCTCGGTGCGGAGCGGTCCCCGCGATTTTGGCGGCGTTGCTGGACGCCTGCGCGGCCATGCGGCTCCTTGAACTCCGCGACGGCATATACAGCCTCTCCGATTTCAGTCGAGCGCATCTGGTGGAGGGCGAGCCGGGCTACGCCGGAGATCTCATCCGGCTCCAGCACGACGAAGCTTCCCACTGGCACAGACTCCACGACATCGTGACGGGGGAAGACGTCCACGCATCCGAAGAAACGAGCGGGTCCGATGCCCACCGCACGTTTATTCGGGCGATGAATGATCTCGGCATGCTGGGCGAGGCGGATGCGCTTGCGGGTGCGGTCGATCTCTCCGGGCGCCGGGAGATGGTCGATGCGGGGGGAGGATCGGGGCTCTATTCGGTGACGTTGCTGAGGGCGTATCCGGGGCTCCGCGCTACGATTCTGGATCGGAAGGAGACGCTCGCCGTTACGGAGGAGATGATCGCCGGAACGGCGGAGGAGGAACGGATCACTCTTCGAGAGGCCGATATCACGAAGGATGCGTTCGGAACGGATGTGGACGTCGTTCTTCTGTCCGATGTTGTCTACGATGAGCGGGATGTCGTTCGGGTTCTGAAAAGCGCGCGGGACTGTCTTCGGAAAGACGGCCTCCTGGTCGTGCGGGGATACTACTCCGATCCGGGGAATCCGGAGCGCCTCTTCGGCGCCCTGTTCGTGTTGAATCAGCTGGTCTTCGATTCCAGCCGGTCCGTGTTGACCGCAGAATCACTGCGGGAGCATGTCGAGTCGATCGGCTTTCACGTTCTGCATGCAGGACCGCTCACCGAGCGTTCGACCGTGCTGATGGCGAGGACATAGCGTCCAGAGAATGCGCGGGAGTCTCAGAGCCCGGAACCGCAGATTGCGCGCTTTGCATCGAGGCACATCCGTACGATCTGTGGCTGGAGTCCGGCTGAGCCACAACAGAAGGGGGCCACGAGGCCCCCTTCTGTTCAGCGCGACGGAATCAGAACTAGAATGTCACGGATGTGACCATGTACCTCCCAGACACATGGCTAGAATGTCACGGATGTGACCGTGTACCTCCCAGACACATGGCTAGAATGTCACGGATGTGACCGTGTACCTCCCAGACACATGATAGTAGATTCGAAGCCGCCAGTCGAAATTGGTGTACCTTGCCTGGGGATTGGATGTGCCGGCGGATGTGCCGCGGATCTCGAAGGACGATACCGAATAGTCCTTGAGGGCCACCAGCAGGTCCGCCATCAGATCGTTCAGGAAATCGATACCCGCCTGATTGATGGGTGCCGGCTTGAGGATCCCCAGAAGCGGATAGACCGCCTCGCTGTAGTTGCTGATGAGGGTCTGCGAAGCCCCCGTGTCCGATCGCTCCACCGTGACCGAGGCGCCATAGATCTCTCGATCCGTCTCCGGCTCGTAGTAGGCGACCGTTCCATACTGCACCGAGGCGACTCGAATGGTATCGATCATGCTAATCTCGATGCCGGCCTCGTCCAGGTCCAGCCGGAGCTGGTCGACGTTGATTTCCTCGAAACCACTGTCGACATTAATGCTTCCCCGAGCCTGGAACGTGAACTCGATGAACTCCTCGGTCACGAGTGTCATCTCGATGTCTTCGGTCCCCGGGACTCCCGGACACTTGGCGCCGAGAAGGAGGACGCCGAGTGCAAGATAAATCAGGATTCGCAGAACTGCTTTCTTGCGCATGGTCAGAACCTCCTACATCCCGAAGTGTAAGCCCAGGGCGACACCGGTGGCGGCCCCGGAGTTCAGCTCGAGGAACACGTTCACGGGCGTGAGCTTGGCAAGCACGCCGGCCGTGAGATGCATGTTGGTTTCCTTATCGAGGGTGAGATCGAAGGACAGATCCGGATGCTCCTCGTCCACATACTTCGCGTCCAACTCGATGGAATCGTATCCCAGTCCAACGTAGGGCTGGAGAATGGTGAACTGCTTGCTCGCCGTCACATTGAGATGCGTGGCGCTCGCCTTGACCACGTCGTCTCCGATTTCGAATCCCTGCATGAAGAACCCGGCGGCCACGTCAATCGGAAGAAGCGGCAGCCATTGGGAGATCGAGTGCTGGGCGCCGTATCCGATGTACTTGAACTCGCCGAACTCGGAGTCCCCGAGATCCAGCCCGATGTAGCGGATGAGAACCCGCGTCCCGAAGAATGAGCCGATCGAGAGCTCGGGTACCGCGATTTCAAATCCGTCCAGGTTGAAACCGCCGGGGTACAGCTGCGCCAGGGAACTCTGTCCCTCGACGATGACCCCCGTCGGATCCCCGACCACGGTGGGAACCTTCGTCGGCACCAGGCTGGTGAAACCCGGCGGATCCGCGGGCAGGTAGGTCTTGTCCTCATCGTCGTAGCCGATGGCCATGGCGACCAGGCCGATCGAGAAATTAAAGCCCACCGTCGGCACATTCCCGGTGCGGAAGATGGCCGAATTCATCGTTCCGGAGAGACCGGTGTTGAGCGGACCCAGGTAACCCGCTACGTTTGCGTCCGTGAGCCCGCCTAGGTTGTCCGACAGCTGGGCGAGGACGGGCGCCGGCGCCAGGCAGACGGCCAAGCACACCAGAGCCGCCGGCCAGTTTCTTCGAAGGATCATGCTCTTCCTCCCTTCTGAGAGAAGCTTCTGAGCCAAGTTTTCTGGATACCGGATAGACTCTGGGATGCCGGGCACCCGGTGTCAAGTGGAAAGTCCATGCACAGGAGGCGAGAGGCCGCCGTGGGTCCGCGGAGCCGGTCGTCCGGGAGACCACCGAAGAGGCGGAGGATTCCCTTCGGAGCGATGGGTACCCATCGGCAATTGCCCCTGCGGACCGGGTCGGCTAGAATGATCGGCGAACGCAACCTTCCGGAGGTTCCATATGCTATGTCAGGCCATCATCATCCTTCTCCTGATCCTTCTCCAGGGCGCAGCTGACTCCGTGGAAACGGCAGCCTACCCGGAAGACTTCGACGCTCTCCTGGAAACGGCGCATGCGGGGGACGTGCGGGCGCAAGTGGCCGCCGGCATCGTGTACTTCTACGGCCGGGAGGGCGGCGTCGACTATAGGGAGGCGATCCGCTGGTTCGGAACGGCCGCATCGGACGAGGATCCCATTGCTCTGTATTTCCTGGGGGCCATCCACGGCGCGGGATACGGTGCGGAGACCGATACGGCTCGGGCGCGGGAATATTACGAGCGTAGCGCACCCGGACTGCGCCGGCGCGCGGCCGAAGGCGATCCGGACGCGATGGCCAATCTGGGTCTGCTCTTCAACCTGGGAGTGGCAATTCCGGCGCACCCGGATTCCGCCCGGCACTGGGTGGAGCGGGCGGCGGAAGCCGGGTTGCCGCGCGCCCAGTACTACGCGGGTTTCTATGCCAGGCATGGTGTGGGTGGAGAACGGGACCCCGCAAGAGCATTCCGCTGGTTCAGACACGCCGCCGCCGGTGGACACGTACGCGCCCAGGAGAACCTGGGAAACATCTACTTCCTCGGGGAAGGTCACGGTGCGAACCTCGATTCAGCCCGCTACTGGTTTCGCCGAGCGGAGACATATCCTGCCGCGTCGGAGGACACACGGGAGGGCGTCTATGTCTACCGGGGGATTCCCCGGGAGGGCGATCAAGTGATCCCCGGGCTTCTTCCCCCGAGGTCCAGGCTTCGGATCCACGAAGGAGACTGCGGCGAGGCCTGTCTCTGGACACTCCTACGAGCATGGGGGGTCGAGTTGACGAAAGTCGACATCAATGAGATCGGCACCGGCTCAAGTCGCGGACTCCACTGCTACGAACTTCACCGGGTTCTGAAGAACCATGGCCTGGACTACCGGGACACCATGTGGCGTCCGTCTCTGAGCTTCATTCCGCGGTTCGTCCGGTCATTCTTCAAGTCCAGTCCGGTTGAAGAAAGGACGGCCCTTTACCGGCGCTTTCTGTACGGCGAGATCATTGCCTCCGTCCTTCGAGGCGTCCCCGTCATCCTTGCCGTCAAAGCTGTCCCGGAGACCCATGCCCTCTACCCCGCGGAACATTTCGTCCTTGTCGTGGGCTACAATCCTCAGACCGATGAGATGATCTACAACAGCCACAACCGGAGAAACCGCTTCAAAGCATCCAAGCTGCTGGACATCATCGACACCTACTCCCTCGTCAACCGTTACGATTGGACCGGCGCACTCTTTGTTCCTCTTCCGGCCGAAGGTTCCCGGGCGCCGCTCCAGGGCCCACGGGAGAAACCATGAGACTTCTGTACATCTTCCCGCACCCGGATGACGAATCCTTCGGTCCGGCCGCCGCCGTCCACTCACAACTCCGGGATGGACACGAGGCATATCTCCTGACCTTGACGAAGGGCGGGGCCACGCAAGAGCGCCACAAGCTGGGACTCACCGTCGATGAAATGGGCGAGGTGAGGTACCGGGAAATGCTGGAGGTCGAAAAGGCGCTGGGCCTTACCGGCATGACCGTGCTCGATTTCCCCGACGGTGGGCTCAAGGAGATCGATCCTCGAGAGCTGGAGCATGCGGTCCGGAGGCATATCGAGGAGATCAAACCGAACATCGTCGTCAGCTATCCCGTCCATGGCGTGACCGGGTTTCATGACCACGTGGTGATCCATGCCGTGGTCAAGAGAGTCTATCTGGAGATGACGGACGCCGGGGCGGATTTCCTTAGACGGCTGGCCTTCGTCACGCTTCCGGACAGCGGAGAACCGACGTGGGGACCGGACGGAACGGCCCGCCTTAAGCGAACCGAGGGAGCGCTCATCGACTGCGTCATCCCTCACCGAGGGGAAGATATCGAGGCGATGAAGAAAGCGCTACGATGCTACGCCACGTACCGGGAGACAATCGAGAAATCACAGGTCATCGAAACCATCGGCGACCGCCTGTATTTCGAAATCTTCGGAGAGGATTTCACGCCGCCCCTGACCGATCTCACCGAAGAGCTGCAGATCCGGGCTTGATCCGTCAAGGCGCCAAGGAAACACGGCGGTCACGCACGCGTCCTGCTCGGAGCCATCCAGCATGGGAGAGGAATTCCTGCAACGGCGGGAGGGTTACGGCTGCACCGGGCTGAGGAACCGAAAAAAAAAGAGAAGCAGATCGACGCGAAGAAGTTGGTGGTTCTCATGGTGTGTAATCCGGGATCTGCTTCTTGGCCTTTCTGCTTCTCTAATAAAGAACACAGCTAATGTAGCACTTTCCAACGCGTCTCTCGAGTCATTTTGCCTTCCGGGGACGGCGAAATCCGCGGGGAGTGTAAGAATGTGCGCGGTGCGGGGGCCGCCGGGAGGCGGCCCCTCTGTTCGCCGGATGCGGGCCGCGCGGGGGACCGGCGGGCGAATTCCAGGAACCCGGGGCGCTTCTTTTCCTTGTCAATCTCCCGAAGCGGAGGCACAATGGCAGCATGAGTAGGAACGAAGAGGGACACCGCGCCAGACTGCAACGGATCGCCCGGCGGGCGATGGCCGAACGAGGGCTATTGAGCGATTTCTCCCCCGAGGTGCTCTCCGATCTCGCGTCGACTCCCGCCCCTCTCGGCCCGGGGAACGAATCCAGGCAAGACCTTCGGAATCTCCTCTGGACATCGATTGACAACGATGACTCGATGGATCTGGACCAGTTAACCGTCGCCGAGCCGCTGGAGAGTGGCGCCGCGAGAATCCGCGTCGCGATCGCCGATGTAGACAGCCTCGTCGAAAAGGACCGGCCGGTCGACGACCATGCCCGTCACAACACGACCTCGGTGTACACGGCCGCACAGATCTTTCCTATGCTCCCGGAAGCACTGTCGTACGGACTGACCTCACTGGGACCCGATGAGGATCGCGGGGCCATCATCGTCGATATGGCCGTCGGCCGAGACGGGTCGGTTGAGAGTTCCGACGTGTACGCGGCGACCGTTCGAAACCGGGCAAAGCTGGCCTACAACGGTATCGCGGAATGGTTGGAAGGTGCCGGGCCGGTGCCCGATGCGGTCGCGGCCGTCGAGGGTCTGGAAGAGAACCTTCGTCTCCAGGACCGCGTTGCCCAGAACCTCAAACAACGTCGTCATGAACACGGCGCGCTCGACCTGGAGACCCTCCGGGGACGTCCGGTGTTCGACGGGAACCGGATTCTGGATCTGGAGGTGGACCGGAAAAACCGGGCCCGAGAGCTTATCGAAGATTTCATGATCGCCGCCAACGGGGTAACTGCGCTCTTCCTCGAATCCAGGGGGAGGACTTCACTCAGGCGCGTGGTTCGCACGCCGAAGCGCTGGGAACGGATTGTCGATCTCGCGTCGGATCTCGGCGCGCACCTTCCCGAGAAGCCCGACTCCCTGGCGCTTGCGGAGTTTCTGGACGCCGAGAGGGCGGCCGATCCCCTCCGCTTCCCCGATCTTTCGCTGACCGTCGTCAAACTGATGGGCGCCGGCGAATACACCGTTAAATCCCCGGGAGAATCCTCCACGGGTCACTTCGGGCTGGCGGTTAGGGACTATGCGCACTCAACGGCGCCCAACCGCCGATTCCCGGATTTGATTACCCAACGTCTTCTGAAGGCGGCACTGGCGGGGACGCCGGCCCCGTACGGCGATGACGATCTGTTCCATCTGGCTCGTCACTGCACCCGCAAGGAGGACGACGCCGACAAGGTGGAACGCCAGGTCGGAAAGGCCGCCGCCGCACTGCTTCTCGAGAAGAGGATCGGCGATAGGTTCGACGCGGTCGTGACGGGTGCCTCGCCGAAGGGGACGTGGGTGAGAATCCTGGACTTGCCGGTGGAAGGGATGCTTGTGCGCGGGGCGCGTGGAGTGGATGTGGGCGACCGGCTTCGCGTGGAGCTCCTCGACACGGACGTCGAAAGAGGGTTCATCGATTTCGGAAGATCACGCCGGTAGACGGCCAAGACGGACCCGAACGACCCCCCACTCGCTTCACACCCTCAGGCTGCAAGGGCAACGAACCGGAATCAGGAGGAACGAATCCGCCCTCGAAAGAACTCATAATCACCGTGGACGCCGAAGCTCTCCAAGTGAACGGCCATGGGACCGAGAGCATCGTCCCCCCACGTAATCCATCCCTCCGGTCCGATTCGACCGGGACGTGTGAGATAAAGAAACTCCTCGACGCCGTTTTCCCGAAAGGCGCTCGCGACTTTCTGGAGGGACTCTCGGTCTCTCGCCAGGAAGAACGTCCGGTCCTCGTGAGCGGCGGCCAACTCCAGGACGATGTACGGGTGAACGGCCACGATATGCTCGACGTCGGTGTGTCTGAGTTCCACCAGTCCCGGGTGGATCCGGTTCGCGTAGTCGTCCGCCAGGTGCCGGCTCCCAAAATACGTGTTTGACGCCAACCCAACACAGAAAGCCGCCAGAACCACTATCCCGTATACGATCCCGACCATTCTGCGCCCTCCCGTCATGAGGCGCTGCAGCTCGATCGCAGAAGCCAGGACGATGACGGGGAATGCAATCAACAGGTATCGAGGCCCCCATTGTTTTCCTCCATCGTTGGGCAGAACGACGGCCACGGTCAGCAGAAAGACGAACGTCAGGCCTACGAGCAGCCGGACGGCGGGGCGCCGTCCGGGAACAAAGAGGCCGGGAATCGCCGCAAGAAACGCGAACGTCATCGGGAACTTACCGAACAGATGGAGTTGGACGGCGAAGAAGACGCGTTTGATGGCCACCCATCGTTCGGCCACGGGAATGCTGCTCTGTAGCTGCAGACTTCGCGGCCCCAGGATGTGGCCATAGAGGATCTGGTTGGCCGACAGGAGCAACCCGAGCACGATCACCGATCCACCGAGGAAGAAGAGAAACGCCCTTCTTCTATGGCGAAGGTAGAGGAACAGAAAGCTCGCGAGAAGGGGAAGAACAAACAGGGTCGTCTCGGGGCGAAGACCGACGGCCAGAGCACTCAGCGCACCGTAAAGCGCCGCCCTCCACGGCGAGACACCGCCCGACCACGATCTGACCACGAACTCCATCCCCAGGAAGATCAGCAACGCCGCCAGGGTGTGCTCCCAGTAAATGGCTCCGAAGAGAGTCAGGGGAGACGCGAAGACTACGGCGGCAAGTCCGAAACCCGCGGTGGCGGGTTTCAGATCAAGGATCCTGCAGGTGACAAGAAATCGCCACCAGAGAAGCCAGAGGGAAAGTACGGGGATGACATAGAGGCCTCGGTAACCGAAGAGGGCGTAGAATGGGATGCTCAGTAGCTGAAACAGAAACGGGAACACGACCACGGGTCCCTTTTCCGTGGGATATACGAAGGGCGGCCCAAACGGGTACGAACCCTGATCCCAGGTCTCCCGAATCCACGCCGGGCGGTCCAGGTGAAGGCATACGGAGAAGTTCCCCTCGGCGTACTGCCGGACCATCAGGTACTTGAGCCCGGCATCACCGCCGTAGAAGACGTCGTCCCGGATCTGGAACTGCATGAAGATAGAAAAGACGATTCCCAGCGAAAAGACTACGGCAATCAGGGAATCGGTCCTGAAGATCATCTGACTGCGAACCGAGTTCATGGCTTAAGGTGTCCGCTTATCCAGGCCGTGATGAAGTAGCGTAAACGCATCGTCCCCTTTGTCGGATTCGAAGTCTGGAGAGACGGAGGGACTCTGTCAATGTGCTTTTGCTCCCTCGACAGATCCATCCCCCTGTGCTTTCTATGGTGTACTCTTCCGCAACCGGCCGCCCGACTTGCTCCACGGCCTTGCTGCGAGCATCCCCCCTACAATCGCCAGAAAGATCATCGTCACAACAAGACCGAGGAGGAAAGACTTCGGCCGATACCGAAACACCACTCGATGTTCGCCCCGAGGAAGTTCCACGGCGCGGCAGACACCGTTTGCCTGGAGAATGTCGCCCTTCTCGCCGTTGACCCGTACCTCCCAACCGGGGTAGAACGCGTCGGCCAGGACCAGAAACCCGCGGTCCTTCATGAAGACTTCGAGTTCGACAAGACCTTCCCGCCGGTACACCTCGTTCACGCGGGAACCCTCTGAGAACGTCTCGTCTCGCTTCCCGCTCCAACCCTGGAGTGCAACCGTCTTCACCGGATCAAAATGCGATCCGGTGATCTCCGCCAGAGCGTGTTCCGGACTCGGCACCCCGACGGCCCAGGGCACTACCCTTGCTCTCGGCAACACCTCCAGGTTCTCATAGATGCTCACGTTTCCCGGCGTGCTGGCCCGGAGAATCATCTGAGGGTCGTGAATCTCGCCGCCCACGAGAACGTACTTGACGTTGTATACACTCAGGATCCGCCCCAGCATCGGGGGTTTCAGGGTAAGACCGACGGCCTCATCCGAAAACCGCCTGGGGATCACGGGGAAATAGGCTCCGAGCGACGGCACTCCGAACACTGCATTGAAATTGGGCTGCAACACGTTCCGGTGATCGGCGTAGGGAGTGAGATCTCCCTTCCAGCCTTCGGCCCTCCCGTACGCCAGGAGATGTAGGGCGGTGGC
>Ga0180432_10001247_pt1 | contig 40592 bp, 33 predicted proteins | sample SS_ome_10_FD_132414 | JGI IMG/M metagenome (GOLD analysis project Ga0180432, IMG submission 132414) | Hypersaline lake sediment archaeal communities from the Salton Sea, California, USA - SS_1_MS_2 metaG | ecosystem: Environmental > Aquatic > Non-marine Saline and Alkaline > Hypersaline >... | reverse complement strand
TGCCCTCTCCAGCCTGACCTCGTAAACACGAGCTGCAGCGGAAGCTGCGCTCTTGATGCTGTCCTGGCTTGTGGGAGGGCGGTCCATCTGACCCACGAACTGGTGTGTCCGCCGTTCTGCCTTCATCCGATCTGCCCACCCACGAGCATCTCCATCCGCGTCAGTCTAGAGATACGTGACAGCTACGACGCCTCGTCAAGGTACGAGACCTTCATCTCCGAAGACTGGCCGACGAAGCCGGACGGGTTCTGCGAGCGCGCCTGGCCGGACATCCGGCACGAGGTGGCGATGGTGATGTACGGCTCAACGGTTCCGTGGGTCGCGGAGGGGCGATTCACCATCACCTGCTGCAACGACGGGCTCCGACCCGTGATCTTCAGGATCGAACGGGTCGAGGACGGCGAACGGCGCTGAAGCGGAGAAGGTCAGGGAGTCGTTCAGCAGGAAGCGACTCGGCGGAGGCCGAGAGGCTGGAACGTACTGGCCGGTTGCTTGCAGCGGGCCAGTACGCAGATGCAACGACGGACTCCGACCCGTGATCTTCAGGATCGAGCAGATCGAGGAGACCTAGAGGATCTTCTTCATCGGCTGGTACGGGAACCCGTTTCCGTCGAAGCATCGTCCCGAGCGAACGCCCGTCGATCGCTTGTACCCGAGCGCTCGGTAGAAGGGAACCGCGTACAGCGTCGCCTGAAGCGTGATCTTGCCGGCGCCCGTCCCGCGGACTTCCTCCTCGAAGGCCGTCATCAGCCGCCGACCGATCCCGCGGCGGTGGTGACTCGATCGGACGAAGAGGCTGTGCAGCCGGCCGGGACTCCCACGCAGGATCCCGACGATTCGCTTCTCGTCGACGGCGACGAGGACGATCGGCGCCCGAATCAGGGCGGCGATCGCCTCTCGATCCGCCGCGTCGGTCGAGTCCGCGTGGCGAAAGGGACCGAGGAGCTTCTCCTGCTCCTCGGGAGACGCGTAGGAGAGGTTGAACGCGCGGAAGGTCTCGGCGATCAGCCGGCCGGCCTCAACACCGTCGGCCTCGCGATATCGACGGACCCTCACAGGAACGACGCTCCTTCCCGACGCCGAACGGGATCTAGCGGGCGCGAAGCGCCTCGTCGATCGCCTCGCGGATCCCGTCCTTCGGCGCCTCGTAGCCCCAGCCGATCTCCCGGCCATCAACGAAAATCGCCCGCGAAATCTGACACGCCAGGAGCGCGTCTCGGTCCTCCGCGCAGCGCTCGCGCAGGATCACGCGGTCGGCGAACTCGGCGCAGACCTCGCGGACGCGGGCCGCTTCGATGTCGCTCGTCTGGCAGAATCCGTTCCAAAAGAGGTCGACGACGACCTTCCCGGGAACCGGCTCGTAGGTGTAATCCGGCTCGAGGAAGTGTGGCGGGCTCGCATCCGAGGAGAACGGCTTCCAGAAGAGGACTTCGCGACCGCGTTCGTCGACGGAGACGTAGCCGATGTGCTCGAAGAAGGCGGCCGGCATGAACCACTCGGCACCCGGAACGTCGCGGAACCCCGAGACCGTCGTGCCGTCCCTGCCGACCTCGCGTGCGTCCCGCTCGATCCCCTCCATCATCGCGCGGCCGATCCCTCTCCCCGAGGCGCGTTTCGTCACGTAGAGGCACGGAATCGCCATCAGGTTCTCGCCGAGCGGTCCCCACGACGAGGACTCGATCGGGACCCCGTAGGCGAACCCGACGGGAGCACCGTCGAGGAGGGCGGCCTTAACGACAGCCCCCCGTTCGACCAGGCCGCGGAGGAGCTTCCGCCGACCGGCACCGCACGCGTCGATCTCGTCGGACTCGTCGACGTGGGAGCAGGTCGAAACGTAGGGCTCGTCTTCGGGCAGCATGTCGCGAACGAGGATCTCGGCCACGGGTACCTCCGATCGTCGAATCGTAGCCGGCCCCGCGAGCGAGCCGCAAGACGCGAAAATTGGACCCGCGTTCACCTACTCGTCGCACATGTCCGGAGGACAGCAGAGGCCGATCGACAGCAGGACGCGGAACGTCTGATCGGAGGACGTCGGGCGGTCCTCTTCGGATGGGTCCTTCACGCCATACTTCGTCTCGTCCTTCTCGCGCTTCTCCTGTCTCTCGGTCAACGACGAGACGATCCGGTAGGTCGGCGGGACAGGGCAGTCGTCACACCCGCCTCGTAGGATCGTCAGCGCGAAGTACGGATTCTTCCCTGGGATGTAGGTCAGGCTCGCCGAGCTGTACTCCGGGGTGTTCTCCGGCTTGCCCGAGGAGTAGAGCCGCCAGCGCCTGTCCTTCGTGTCCTTCCCGGTGGGCGTACGCTTGAAGACGCTCCCCGCGACGTCCTCACGGAACATCCTGACGAGCGCGTCCAAGTCGCTGTAGAACCCCATGTCGAGCCCCTTCAGCCCGATGTCGAGGAGGACGGAGCAGATCGTCGTCCCGCCCTCCGTCTCCCCCACCTTGGCAAAGAGCCAGGCCAGGTTGTTGACGAGCACGTAGACGTCGTCGGGACCGCTAATGCTCCCCGCGAGGGTCAGGAAGTACTCGAGCTCCACCTCCGGGATGAGATCCGTCGGCAGCTCGCAACGGCCGGTCAGCTCCTTCTCCAGAACGCCGCACGGGCTGCTGATCTGGACGTGGATGTCGACCGGCGGACGCTGGTCCTCCCACTCCGGATCCGCCTCGTACTGGTGCGTCAGGGTCCATTCGTCGGGTTGGTCGGGGCTGAGGCCGACGACGTCACCTCGGCTCGAGATCTCCCCGTCCCCCCAGTTCACGGATAACTCGTAGTTGTCGCACAGGATGCAGCCAGGCGGATCCGACGTCGGCGACTTCCACTTGAACACGAGCTGCGTCGCGATCGTTCCGTCCTCGTTCGGCACGAGGCGAAGACAGATGCAGTCCTCGGTCATTCGGAACTGCGGGATCACGTCGAACGGTTCGGCGGCGAGCTCGTAGCTACAGTAGTCGCACGTGGTGAGGAAGACCTTGGGCTCAACCCGACGTGGATCGCAGGAATCGAACGGCCCGACCCTGTCCGTGAACGAGAGCGAATCTTGCCTGTGCGAGTAGGGCGTGTCCGCGTAGTCGAGGAAGAGCTCGCAGATGTCCTCGAAACCTCCAGGCCAGTCGAGGTTGTACGTGACCTGGACGGGCCCACAGCAGTCCGCCGGATCGAGTGTCCGCTCGAGCGTCGCGTCAGCTTCGGGGCAGGGGATGACTTCGAACGTCTTCTCGCAGATGCACTCCTCCCCGTCGAATCGGCCAATGGTTGCTCCTACGGTGTACGTGCCCGGCTTCAGCGTACCTGCGGAGACCGTCTTCTCGAACTCCCCGTCCCCCTCGAACAGGCTCTCCCCGTTCAACGAGATCGACGTGACGCCGACCTGGCTCGGATCCGGCCCCGCAGGGGCAGGAGGAGCGAGACCCGGATTGACCAACACCCCGCCGGTGTTCGTCAACGGAAGCGACGTGAGATCCACGTCGCCGAGTTCTTCGGGCGGTTCGCAGTACGCGACTCGAATCCGCACGGCCTGAGGTTCGTAGACCGTGTCGGTCTCGACGTATTCGTTTCTCGGGCGGCAACACCTCCACGCCTCGACGACGATCTCGCAGCACGGACAGGCGCCCGATTCCTCGGTCTCGAGGCCCACAGGCGGGGCCTCGGCCTGCTCGGGAACGGGCTCGAGGCAGACGTCGCCGAGGTCGACGCTCTCCAGGCCCAGGATGGAGATGCCGTCCGGTGCTTCCACCGTCACGTCTCTGAGACCCAACACGGCGATCTGATACCCGTCGCCCGCGGGCGCGATTCGGAACTCGGTATCGGCGAGCACCGGTCCGCCGCACTCGCTGAGACGCCCGGTCACGCTCTTCGTCAAGGAAACGGCCACCTGGAATCTCCCGTCGGCGTCCGTCGTCCCGGGAATTCCCTCGACCGTCCCGACCGCCGGCGTCTCCGTGAGCGGGAGACCGATCGGGAGCCCAGGCACTGTTCCCCCGGGGGTCTCCGCCGGAGCCCCGTTTCCGGCCACGCCGCGTCCCGACAGACGCACGACGGTCTCCGTCTCCACGACGGGTCGTCCGCCCGACGCGCGGACGACGAAGCTGCACGTGTAGGTTCGCGCCTCCGTCGGCGTGAACGTCACGTCGAACGTGACCGATTGGCCCGGCGCGAGAGTCATGCTCCGGGAGGACAGCCCCGAGAAGCCAAACGGGGAACAGGGATTGGAGAAGGAGACGCGAACCGAGGTCTGGCTCGTCTCGAGAACCTTGAACGTGTACCGCGCCGTCGCCGTCTGGTGAACGGCCACGTCCCCGAAATCGATCGAATCGTTGGAAGAAGAAGTGGTTCCCTGTGACCCGGGCCAGCCTTCGAACTGCGACGAGGAGAGGCCCGAGATGCTGACGAGGATGAGGGCAACGACCGCCAATCGCCTCTTCACGGCAACCATCGCCTTTCGAAGGCCCCACGACGTCTCGTATCCCCGGAGATGACGAGGTAGCCTCCGTGAGAAACTAGCACGAGGGCTGATCGTAGGTCAACCGAGAAGCGCAGGCCGAAGGGAATCGTGAGAGACAAGCCGCCTGCGGTTTGCGTCGCGTCCGCCCGTTCCCCCATGATGCGTCTCGGAAGTCCACGAGGGATGCGGGTAGCGTTCGAACGGAGGCAGCACCGATGATGCGGGGGCGAAGGCGCGCGGGCGCGGCGATCGTCGTCGCTCTGATGATGGTCCTGATCGGTGAAGGGACGCTGACTTCGTGCGTCCGCGGTCCCGGCTTCGAGGGTCCCCCGTTCGAGACGGTGATCGAGCCGTTCGAGGTCCTCGGACCGACGGGAAACCGGATCTACGGGCAGCTGCGCCGTCCTGACCCGCTCCTCTACCCCGACCGCGCCTTCCCCGCGGTCGTGCTCGTCTCCGGCGGAATCAACCCCGGCCGGATGGAGGTGCACGGGAAGGACGCCGAGGCACTGTCCGAGGAGGGGATGGTCGTCGTGGCCTTCAACGCCGAGGGGCGCGTCGACACGCTCGCCCCCGACGACCTTCGCTCGGAGGGAGACGAGGACTTCAACGGCTTCCGCCATCAGGACGGACTCGCCAGGATCGTCGAGTACATCGCGGAGATGGACGGCGTCGATCCAGACAACGTCGGACTGAAGAGCCAGTCCTACGGAATCACGATGGCCGCCGGCTGTGTCGGCCGCTACCCGGAGCTCCCCGTCAAGTACCTCGTCGACGGGGAAGGACCGTCGACGAGCTTCGTGACCTGTCACGGACCCCGACTCCTCGCCGGAGACACGCAGAAGTACGCCGCCGTACGAGAGATCTTCGGCCGGTTTGCCGCCTGGCAGGATCCCTCGCCGGAGAGCCTCGACTGGTGGTCCGAGCGAGAGGCGATCTCAACTACATCGGCTCGTTTCGCGGCGCCTATCTGCGGCTTCAGGCGACGTGGGATCACGCGCAGCCGCCCGACGACGAAGCCGAGATCGCGACCTACCACCACCCGAACGGATGGCCCGGAGGCGGTCCTGCCTGGTGGCACAACAAACACACGACCGACATGGTGAACGCTGCGGTGACCGGCGGCGTCCCGTGGGTCCGCGTCAACCTCCCCCCGCAGAGAAACGCGGTCAACGCCGCCTACGACGTCGACGCCCCGCCGGCCTACTTGCCCGGGCGGCTCGCCGACCGCCCGTGGGCCGTCCACGCCATCCTCGAGATGGCCGGTCTGCTGTAGTGCACCGCAGCGACCTCGGACTTCCTCTGCAGTGCACGCCAAGAAACGCGGGACGTCATCGAGCCCGCAATCGCCGTATACTTCCCACGCGAGTGATCTTCGGGGAGGTGGTGGGATCTTGAGATTTCGACTGACCGTCATCCTTCTGCTCGTCGTGCTGTTCATCGTCCTGATCGCTCAGAACGCGGGCGACGCGTCGATCACGTTCCTCTTCTGGACGGCCACGACGTCGCGGATCGTCCTGCTCGCGATCGCGTTCCTCGGCGGAATCGTCGTCGGATTCCTTCTCGGCCGGCCGTGGCGAAGGCCGAAGAAGAAGGAGTTCGCGCGAGTCGGCAGAACCTCGGAGCCGGACGCGGAGGAGTAGGAAGAGACCGCGCCGGCCGGCAGCGCGTTCGGCGCTCAATCATGAAGACGCGGAGGAAGCCGAAGCTCCCTCCGCGCGCCTTTGCTTCTTGTCTTCGATCCTACGCTAGCGCGGCTCGGTCAGGCTCTCGGGGACGTTCTCCGACGTGTCGGTCCCGTTCCCCTCGATCACGTTGTCGTAGCCGGCGACCAGGGAATCGAAATCGGCGAACAGACCGAATCCGAGGTTCCCCGTGAACGCGTTCTGCCGGACCGACGCGATCGAGAACTCGAGACGGAGCCCGTCCGCCAGGTTCTCGGCGAGCGTCGAGTCAACCAGCGACAGAACCGAGGCGTCGAACAGGAAGATCCCGTGGTCGCCGTTCCCGCGGACCGTCGCCTCCCGCAGAGAGGCAGCCGAAGCGCCGATCGACAGGCCGGTGCCCGCGTTGTCGACGATCGACGCGTCGATGAGGAGAAGCGCGGATCGATCCGTCAGACCGACGCCGAGCCCTCCGTTCTCGCCGACCGAGGTTCCGTCGAGCAACGCCGCGACCGACCGGCTGAGCGAGAGGCCGCCGAGATCGTTCCCGACGATGGCCGTTCCGAGCGCCATCAGCGCCGTCTGGGAGATCGCTTCGATCCCCCAGCCTGCGTTATCGCGGATCGTGCTCCCGCTGAAGGAGGCCGGCGAGTTGTCGAGGAGGACACCCGTCGCCGGGTGCTCGGCGATCGTCGACTTGAGCACGGTCACCGTCGCATCGGACGTGTTGACCGCGACGTCACCGTTGGCGCGAATCGTCGCCCCGTTCGAGATGACGGCCGAACTCGTGACGAGATCGAGCGCGTACGAGCCGTTCTCGCTGACGGTGCTCGCCGACACAGTGACTTGCGAGTCGACCGCGTAGACGCCGACTCCGTCGTTTCCGGTCAGCACGCTTCCGCCGAGCTCCAGCGACGAGCGATCGAGCCGGATCCCGTCCGTCGGGTGTCCGGCAATCGTCGTGTCGTCGAACGCGGCGGTCGAAAGGACGGCCAGCAAGCCAGACCCGCCGTTGTCCTCGATCCGCGCGCTCCGCACTTCGGCGCGGGAGTCGGTCAGATCGAGCGCCGCGGCGCCCTGATCGACGATCGTCGTCCCAGAGACGGTGATCGTTCCGCCAACCGCGACGACTGCGCGGGCGCTGTTGTCGTGAACCTCACAATCCTGCAGATCGATCGAGCTCGAGTCGAGGACGACCGCGTCGCCGGGATGCTCGGTCACCGCGCTCCCGACGAGGGTCACCCGCGACTGAAGGCTCGCGTCGACGGCCGACTGCCCGTTGTCCGAGATGAGACACGTCGCCGCGGTCAGCGAGGTCGCTGCCACGTGGAGCGCATCCCCGCCGTTCCCGGTGATCGTGCAGCCCTGGAGCGTCCCCTTGGCGTTCGTCGCCGAGATCGCGTCCCCCGCGTTGTCGGCGAGCGTCGAGTCGACCATCTTCGCCGAGCTGTCGGCGAGGACGATCGCGTCTCCGGTGTGATCCGAGACGACGCTTCCCTGCGAGAGGTTGACGATCCCCTGTAACGCGACGATCCCACTCTCGCCGTTCCGCGCGATCCGCGTGCCGATCACGTCGAGCGCCGAATCGGCGACGTTCGCCCCGCCCGCGGCGTTCGACGAGACGACCGACGTCGATAGCTCACACGTCGTGCCGTTCGTCTCCTCGATTCCCCAACCGCGGTTCCCGCTCACTTCGCTGTCGACCGCCTCGGCGTCGGTTCGATCGAGGACGATTCCGCTTCCCGGATGGTCGGTCACCGTCGTCTCGGTGAGGAGGATCTTCCCCCCGACCGACGCGATCCCGACGGTTCCGTTGTCGTCGATCTGCGAGGCGACCGATTCGGCCGAGCTCGCGTCGAGCGATACGCCCTCTTCGCCGTTCCCGGTGATCGCGCAAGCGGTCAGCTTGACCTCGCTGTTCTCGACGGCCGTGATCCCGCGCGCGTCGTTCCCCTCGACGTTCGTCAGCTCGAGATCGGCCTTGCTGTTGGTGAGCCGAAGCCCGTCCTGCGGGTGGTCAAGGATCTCGGAGTTGCTGATCTGAAGGGTCGTCTGCACCCCTTCAATCCCGTGACCTCCGTTCGCCTCGACGACGCTTCCCTTGATCTCGCCGAACGTGTTGGAAAGCGACAGGCCGATTCCGCTGTTCCGATCGATCGAGCTTCCGTCGACGACGCGGAGGACGGAGTTCGTTCCGCGAATCGCTTCGGTCGTGTTGTCGCTCACCGCGGTCGCCCGAACGTCGGCCGTCGAGTCGGTCAGATCGACGCCTCCCTCCGGATGGCCGGTGACGCTGGTCGAGATCAGTGTGACCCGAGACCTCGCCTGCGCCAGAATCCCGATCCCGCCGTTGTCGGCGATCGAGCCGCCCTCAAAGCGGACCTGGGCGAAGTCGAGCCACATCCCGTCGTCTCCGTTGTCGACGATCGTGCTCTCGAGGAAGCCCGCTCCCGAGGAGACGGCGTGCAGCCCGGAAGCTCCGTTCCCGGAGACGTCTAGACGCGCCGCGTCGATCGACGCCTTGGTCAGATCGATCCCGTGAACTACGTTCTGGCGAATCGCCCCGCCGGAGATCGCAGCGACCGAGTTGGTCGCCAACAGGCCAGATCCGCCGCTTTTCTCGACGATCGTCTCCTCGATCCCGGCGGCCGCGTTCGCGAGGACCACCCCGTCGAGCGGGTGGTCAGCGACCGTGCACCGGATCAGCGACGCCGTCGAGTCGGTCGCGTAGAGCCCCTCCTCACCGTTCTCGACGACTTCGGAGTCGGTCAGATCGGCGGTCGAGTTGACGAGGTCGATCCCCCGCTTCACGCTCCCGGCCACCTTCGACGAAGCCAGCACGACGGTCGAGATCGTCCCCGCGATCCCACGGCCGCCGCTGTCGAGCACCTGGCAGTCGAGGAAGTCGCCGGAGCTGTTGGCGAGGAGAACGCCGTCGTCCGGATGGGTCGTGATCAGCGTCTCGGTTGCGGTGACGCTCGAATTCGAGTGTCCGTGGATCCCGTGGATTCCGTTCGCACGGATCTCCGAGCGGAGGATGTCGGCGAGCGCGTGTTCGAGAAGGATCCCGTTGTTTGTGTTCTCGTTGACGGTGCTATCAGAGAGGGAGAGCCGCGACGCGAGCTCGAAGATCCCTTCCTCGCCGTTCCGGGAGACGTCGGTCGTTCCCACTTGCGCCGAGCTCTCCTCCATCCGCACGCCGTGGAGCGGATGGTCGAGGATCGACGAACTCTCAACCTTCGCTTCGGAATCGGAGAGGAAAACGCCGTTCTCTCCGTTCGCAACGACGTCGCTGTCGGTCATCTCGAGGAAACTTTCCTGCGCCAGGACGCCATTCAGCCCGTTCGATCGGATGTGAGAGCCGGAGATGGTGAGCGACGCGTCGTTCAGCGCGTGCGCTCCCTGCTCCCCGTTGTCCTCGATCGTGCTTTCATCGACCGTGCCGATCGAGTGATCCAGCAGGAGACCGTTTCGCACGTTCGACGAAACCGTGGAAGCCTGAGCGATCGTCACGACGGACTCCGACCGCGCGTAGACGCCGTTCGCCCCGTTGTCGGTGATTTTGCTTCCGAGGATCTCCACCGTTGAGGCGCCGACATCGACGCCCTCTTCGACGTTCTCCGCCACCGTGCTCCCGGCGATCGTCCCTTGCGCTTCGGTCGCCGCGCTGACGCCGTGGCGGCCGTTCTCCAGAACCTCGGAGCCTTCGAGCGAACCGACCGCCGACTCAATCCGGACGCCGTCGATCCCGTTGTCCGAGACGACGCATCCTCCCTGCACGGTTCCCTGACTCCCGGCGAACAGGTAGACCCCATAGCGGGCGTTGTCAGCGATCGAACCGCCCGTAACCTTCAGGGTCGACGCATCGGCCGTCGCACCGTCGGCCCCGTTCGACGCGATCGTCGTTCCGCCGACCTCGGCGTCCGCCCCATCCTCTAGGAGGAACCCGGAGGCGACGTTCTCCGACACGGTCGATCCCGACACGGACCCGCGCGTTCCCACGAGGAGGACCCCGTTGGCGCCATTCTCGGAGACGGTCGTCCCGGAGACTGAGACCGACGAGCCGGTCACCACGCGAACCCCGTCGCTCCCCTGTCCGGTGATCGTCGAGGCCGAGACGGTGACGTCGCTTCCCTCTTGGAGAAAGACGCCGACGCCCGTGTTGCCGACCACGGTGATGTCCGAGACGCTCCCCGAAGAGCGAATGTACAGGAGGGCGGCGTCCGGATGGCCGCTCACCCTGGTGTTCTCCACGTTGAGAACGGCGTCCTCCGCCCGAACGCCGACGCCGAGGTTGTCCTCGACGATCGCGTTCCCGCGAAGCGTGAAGCTGGCATCAGTGACGAGGACTCCGCCTTCGGCGTTCCCCGAAATCGTCGTCACCCCGGCCGCGTCCGCGAACTGGACCGACGCTTGGCCGTCGACGACGAGACCGTACCCTCCGTTCGAGGAGAACGAGGAGGCCTCGATCCCGGCCGATCCCGCGCGCATCCGCAATCCGCCAGAGCCGTTCCCGGCGATCGCCGATTCCACGATGTTGAGACGTGCGCCCCCCGCGCCGTCGAACTCGATGCCCCACGTCCCGTTGTTGAGGATCTGCGAGAGTTCGAGGGTGATCCCGCCGCCGCGAATGCCCGTCTCGACGTTCTCCTGAACGACGCACTCGCGAAGGATGACACTTGAGGCGTCATCGAGCTCGAAGCCGACGGATCCGCCCTCGAAGGTGATGTTCTCAAAGACGATGCCGGTGCAGTTCTCGAACTGGATCACCGGCTCGTCATCCTTCTGCGCGGTGATGGAATAGCCGCGATTGCCGGAGGCATAGACTGTGATGTTGCTCTTGTTGCGGACAACAACGTTCTCCCGAATCGACCGCGTGAGTTCGATACGGCTTCCGCTTGATGCCTTCCGAAACGCGATCGTTAGTCTCGGTTCATCTTCCGGAACACGCAGCCCCCCCCCGAAATCCAGGGGCGGCCTCTGCGCCACTGCCACGCCAATCGAGGATGCCGCCAGAACCCCAACGACCATCCATGCGAAGACCCTATGAGAGAATGAGCAGCGCACGTTCTCCTCCCTTTCCGATCCGAACCCAAGAGCTCCGGTGCTCTCGATCAGCTTACACGGACGAAACGAAAAGGTTCAATCGCTCAGCCGGCGTACGGACTGGACCGCTCACGCAGCGAGTTGGACGACCTCCTCGAGGTTCCCCTCGACGGCAAGCGCGGCGACGTAGCCGTCAGGCGCGTCGAGGTCACGAACGACCCACGCTGACGGCCCTGCTCCTTCGAGGTTCGTCCACCCGATTCGCGGAGTGCCCGTTCGTCCCACGTCGACCGAAAACCGGCGGAGGTCCGCAGGCACCGTCCCCCCGGCTCCCTTGAGGTACGCTTCTTTTCGAGTCCACGCCCGAAAGAAGCCCTTCCGGCGCGCCCCGTCGCGAAGCGAAGCGATCGCCTCGCCTTCCTCGCGGGAGAAGAACCTTCTCGCGAGCGCGGCGACATCGGCGGTCGGCCTGATGCGCTCCAGATCGATTCCCACGCGTCGCCCCGAGGCGACTGCGACGAACGCGAACGATCCGGAGTGAGTCACGCTGTAGGCGAGACCGCGAGTCCCGGCGGCTCGAAGGGCCGGTTTGCCTCGCGCGGGCCGCTCGATCGGCACGCGCTCCGGGGGACACTTGAGATAAGAGGCTAGGATCTTGCGGACCCGCCCGCGGACTAGACGTCGTTGCGCGATCGGCCCGTCGGAGTCCGCCGCGAAGGTCCACACGTGCACGCATCCGTCACGGAGACCGTCGGGGGCCAGTCGCCGTTCGTCGATCACGGCGAGGGCGCGTCTCCCGGCAGACGGTGGCAATCCGCCGCCGCGTAGCCCGAGACCAGCCGCTCGAGGGCGCGGACGACGCCGCCATCGTCGCCGTCGAGGGCGGCACGCTCGAGCTCCGGGAGCCCGCCCGCCCACGCCCCGTCCGGCCGCTCCAACCGCGCAACGAAGATCCGCTCGTGCGAGGTCGCATCCTTCCCCTCCGCGTCGGTGAAGAGGTCCTCACGCAGCTTCTCCCCGACTCGCGTCCCGGTGAAGACGATCGGGATGTCGACGTCCGGTTCGTAGCCGTAGAATCGAATCACGTCGCGTGCGAACTCGACGATCTCGATCGGCTCCCCCATGTCGAGCACGAGGAGGTCGCCCGTCTTGCCGAACGCGCTCGCCTCGAGCACAAGCTGAACTGCCTCGGAGGTCACCATGAAATAGCGGCGCATGCCGGGATCGGTGACGGTCACCGGACGCTTCGCCTCGACCTGGCGTTGGAACGTGCGCAGGACGCTCCCGCGGCTCCCCAGGACGTTCCCGAACCTGACCGTGATGCATCGCGGTCGCGGTTCCCGCCATCCCTGTACCACGAGCTCGGCGACCCGTTTCGTCGCGCCCATCACCGAACTCGGGTTGACGGCCTTGTCGGTCGAGATCAGCACGAACGCCTCGCACCCGGACCGGCAGGCCTCGGCGAGCGTCTCCCGCGTTCCGATCACGTTCGTCTTCGCCGCCTCCGCGGGGAAGCTCTCCATCATCGGGACGTGCTTGTACGCGGCCGCGTGGTAGACGACGTCCGGCCGATATCGATCGAACGCCCGTCGCAGGGCCCCACGGTCCCGAACGTCGCCGACGACCGGCTCGACCGTTCGGTCTGGGAAGCGGCGAGACAGATCCTCGTCGAGATCGAACAGGCCAGTCTCGTTGAAATCGAATGCGACCACGCGGCCCGCGCCGAAGGCGAGAACCTGTCGGCAGAGCTCCGAGCCGATCGACCCTGCCCCGCCCGTCACGAGCACCGTCTTCCCCGCGAGCAGCCGCCGGACCGATTCGCCGCCAATTCGGACCGGCTCGCGGCGGAGGAGATCCTCCGGCCGGAGCTCCCGCAGCTCGGCGGAGGTGACTTCGCCGGTGTAGAGATCGGAGAGGTACGGGATGATCTTGATCTCCCGCACGCCGGCCTGCCGCACCATTTCGACCGTCTCTCGGACAACGGCCGGTGAAACGGACGGCATCGCGATCAGCACCGACTCGATCTCCAGCTGCCGGACGATCTGGGGAAGGCGCTTCCTCGAACCGAGCACGCGGACGCCCCGAACGATGATCCCATGTTGGCGCGGGTCGTCGTCGACGAAGCCGACGATCCGGTAGGGAGCTCCTCCTTCCTCTTGAATCGCGCGGGCGAGCTGCGCTCCCGCATCCCCCGCCCCGACGACGAGGGCCTTCGCCGCCCGGACCGCACGCCGCGTCTCCCTCGCGCGCCGCTGGCCGAGAAGCCTGGAGAGAACGCGAACTCCGACGACGGCGATCAAGGAGAAAGCCAGGTCGATCCCGAGGACGGAGCGCGGGAAGATCGCGAAGACCGACGTCTCCCGCAACGCGAACAGGGCCGCCGCGAGAATCGCAGACCCCACGACGCAGGCAGCACCTGCGGTGGCGAAACCGCCCACGCTCGCGTGCCGCCAGCTTCGACGGTAGAGGCGAAACGCGGCAAACACGGGAAGCTTGGCCGCGACGACGAGCGGCAGGCTCCACAAGAGCGCACCGAGGAAACGTGCGGGAATCGCTCCGTCGAAGCGAAGCCAGAACGAGAGGCTGACGGACGCAAGAACGGCGGCCGCGTCCAGAAGCGCGAGTCCTATCCTGCCGGCACGCTTCATCGGCGCGCCCCCTTCCCGCGAAGAAGGTCTCGGACCGCGTCGGCGACGCACGCCACGTCGCTCTTCGTCAATCCCACGTAGAAGGGAAGAGCGATCGTTCGCTCTCCGACCGACTCCGTGATCGGGCAGAGCCCGGGACCCGTCCCGAGTTCCTCACGGAGGAACGGCTGGAGGTGGATCGGCTGGAAGTAATCGCCGCACCCGATTCCCCGATCCGTCAGGCCGCGAAGGATCGCGTCGCGGTCTTCCTTCGAATGATCCTCGGAGAGCCGAACGACGTAGACGAACCAGCTCATCTGCCCGTCGAAGGAGCGGGCCGGAAGGAGCAGACGATCAATCCCTTCGAGGGCGTCTTCGTACCAAGCGGCCACCTCAGCGCGCGCAGCCACGATCCGGTCGATCCGTGCAAGCTGCGAGCAGCCGAGCGCGGCAGACATTTCGTCGATCCGGTAGTTGTAGCCGAGCCGGATGTGCTGCAGCCACTGGTTCTCGGGGCTCCGTCCCTGGTTCGCCATGCTTCGGCAGAGGCTCGCCAGCTCCTCGTCGTCTGTGACGACCGCCCCGCCCTCTCCGGTCGTGATCTGCTTGTTCGGGTAGAAGCCGAAGACCCCAGCCCGCCCGAACGACCCGCACCGGCGTCCGGCGAGATCGGAGCCGAGGGCCTCCGCCGAGTCGTCGATCAACTCGACGCCGCGCCGACCGGCAATCGCTTCGAGCGCCGGCCAATCGGCGGGGCGCCCGAAGACATCGACGGCAAGGACTGCCTTCGTCCTCGGCGTGATCGCCCGGTCGACCGCCTCGGGATCGATGCAGAGCGTGACCGGGTCGATGTCGGCGAAGACCGGGACCGCCCGCTCGAACAGAATGCAGTTCGTCGAGGCGATGAAGCTGAACGGCGTCGTGATCACCTCGTCGCCCGGGCCGATTCCGAGGGCGCGAACGATCAGGTGCAACGCGCTCGTCCCACTGCTGACGGCGATTGCGTAACGAACGCCGACGTACTCGGCGAGACGCTCCTCGAATCGCTCCGTCCAGGGACCGAGGGCCAGCCGGTTCGATCGGACGGCCTTCGAAAGGCAGTCCGCATCACTCTCCGTGATCCAGGATCTGGCCAGCGGTATCTTCATGTCTCTCCGGGTTCGAATAGGGCACCTTCTAGACGACGCCGTCGCTCCTCAGCTTCTCGATCTCGCCGGCGGTCAGTTCCAGCCAATCCGCGAGGACGCCCTCCGTGTGCTCTCCGAGCTGGGGGGCCGGCTTGAAGCCTCGATCGGTGCTTCCTTCGAGCTTGACCGGGTTTCCTGCGATCGCCACTTCCCCCGCCTGTCGCTGCTGCACGGACTGCACCATTCCCCGTGCACGCACCTGAGGATCGTGAAACACGTCCGCCACCGTGTTCACACGAGCGACCGGAATCCCTGCTTCGACGAAGCGGGTCAGCCACTCCTCGGACGACTTCTCCTTGAGCGTCTTCGTGATCTCGGGATGCAGCTCGTCCTGGTTCTCAGTGCGGAGCGGGTTCGTCTCGTATTTCGGGTCCTCGAGCAAGTCGTGTCTCTCGATCACTTCGCACAGAATCTTCCAGAGCTTGTTGTTCCCCGCTGCGATGACGATCGACGTGTCCGCGGCTTCGAAGACGCCGAATGGCGTGATCGCCGGGTTGTACTGCCCGATGGCAGGCGGGCAAACGCCGGTCATGGCGTACCGCACGAGCGGGTACTCCATCATCGCCACCAGTGCATCGAGCATTCCGATGTCGATGTGTTGCCCCTTCCCCGTCTTCATTCGCTGGAACAGGGCCGTCGAGATGGCGAACGCCGCGTACATCCCGGCGGGAATGTCGCCCAACGAGATTCCCACAGGATGGGGCTCCGATCCGGGCTCGCCGGAGACTGTCATCACGCCACTCAATGCCTGAACCGTGAAATTGTAGCCGGGCCAGTCTCTGTAGGGCCCAGTCTGGCCGAACCCGGAGATCGAGCAGTACACGAGGCGCGGGTTCTCTTGGGAGAGCACCTCGTAGTCGATTCCGAGTCTCTCGGCCACGCCCGGGCGGTAGTTCTCGACGAGGACGTCAGCGACGCGGGCGAGCCCCTTCAGAATCTCGACGCCCCGGCTCGTCTTGAGATTGAGAGTAACGCTCTTCTTGTTCCTGTTGATACTGATGAAGAACGCGCTCTCCCCCTTTCGAAACGGCGGCCCCACGTGGCGAGCGTCGTCGCCCCGCTCGGGGATCTCGATCTTGACGACTTCTGCTCCCTGGTCGGCGAGATTCATCGTGCAGTACGGACCGCTGAGAACGCGGGTCAGATCCAGAACTCGGATTCCCTCGAGCGGTCCACCATGATGCGATTGGAAAGCCACCTACTACTCCTCTCGATAGCGAAGCACCTTGGCCGGCACTCCGGCGACGATTGCGCGCGGCTCGACGTCGCGGATTACCACGGCCCCGACGCCGACGATGGCGTCCTCGCCGATCCTCAGCCGCGCGTCAGCGCCCCAGCCCGGGGGCATGACCGTTGCCCCCGCCCCAACGAACGCACCCGCCGCGACGTCGACGCGGGCGCCGATGACCGACCCGACGGACAAGAGCGCGTAGTCTCCGACGACGGAATCGTGGCTCACCACGACGCGCGGCCCGATGAAGACGTTCCGACCGATGATGGGATTGACGTAGAGCGTCGTGCCGGCACCGACGATCGTCCCTTCCCCGATCGTCGCGTCCTTCGGGATCAGCGCGGAGGGGTGAACCGCCGACTGCTGAGAGACGCCCGCTTCGTGCAGCCGCTCCGCCACACTCCGTCGAGGGTCGACCTGCCCGATCGCGACCGCGACGGCGTCGAAGCCCCGGCCGGCCGTGACGAAGCCGCGCCCTCCGAGGACCTCGTAGCCTCTCAGCCGCTCACCCCACTGGTCCTCGTCGTCGTCCACGAAGCCGACGATCTCGACGTTTTCATCCAGCTCCAGAATCGACGCCACCATGTTGCCGGTCTGACCAACACCGTAGATCAGAACCTTACGCCTTCCCATCCCGGAGCCCCCCTTCTCTCTGCAGCATCTTCCCGCGAGCGACGGACCACCACATGATGCGAAAATCCAGCCCCAACGACCAGTCTTTCACGTACTCCAGATCGTATTCATACCGTTCTTCCCACGTCATGGAACGTCCGTCGTGCAGCTGTGCCCAACCCATGACCCCCGGGCGAACCGAGAGCCGCGCTCGGACGCGATCGTCGTAGGTCTCGGCACGGAAGACGCGATCGGGCCGCGGTCCGACGAGGCTCATCTCTCCTTTGACGACGTTCCAGAGCTGCGGGATCTCGTCGAGCGAGATCATCCGCAGGACGCGCCCGAATCGCGTAACGCGCGGGTCGTTTGCGGAGACGAAGCCGTCGGGGGCGCGGTCGATCATGGTCCGGAACTTGTAGAGCGTGAAGCCCTTCCCGTCCTTGCCGGCTCGATCCTGACGGAAGATGGCGGGGCCTCGCGATTCGAGGCGAATCACGAGCGCTAGGACCAGGCAGATCGGCGCAGCAACGACGAGTCCGACGGCCGAGAGAACGAGGTCGACTCCCCGCTTGATTCTCCGGCTCCACGGTCGAACGGCGGAGGAACGCACCTTCATCCCCTGTCTCGCCTCTTCGCCGCGCCCCTCAGGACGCATTGCGCCGCCTGCCTTCCGACTTCACGACCTCCTCGAGGATCGCCAGCATCTCCGAAGCGCGGCTCCTTCGCCCGTGCTCGCGAACGAAGGCCTCGACCCGGTCCGCATCCGCCGGCCCGATCGTGAGTGCCTCGCGCACCGCGGAGGCCATCCCTCTTCCGGAGGGAGAACCGTACGCGACGGCGCCGTACGCGTCGAGAAGCTTCGCCGCCTCGGACGTGCGCGGGACCGACGTCGCAATCGGTCGCCCCGCCGCGAGATAGTCGTACAGCTTGTTGGGAAGGACCCCTTCTTTAAACAAGCGCGTCTCCTCGCTCTCCTCGTTCCAGAGCACGGGCCAGAGCAAGACGTCCGCGCGCCGGAGGAGCCCTGGCACTCGATCCCGGCGCTGTCTCCCGACGAACTCGACGTTCGCCAGGCCGAGGGCGGAGACCTTCCGGCGCAGCCGCTCGGTCTGATCCCCCTCCCCGACGAGGACGAAGCACACGTCCTCGAGTCCCGGCGCCCCTGCGGCCTCGACGATCGAATCGAGCGCGTTGTTCATCCCATGGGCGCCGACGTAGAGTGCGACCGGTCTGTCGGTCTCGCCCTTTCGGAGTTCGGCGCAGTCCGCGGCCACGTCCGCTCCCAGCCCCTCGTCGACGGCGTTCGGGACGATCGAGATCTCGCCCTTCGCGATCCCGGCCTCCCGAACCCCCTCCGCAACGCCGTCGGTGAGACAGACGACGTGCGCCGCGCGGCGGTAGAGCCGCCGTTCGAGCCAGCGAGCGAGTGAAATCACGAGACGACTCTTCAGGAACCCGGTGACCACCGCCGAGCGCGGCCAGAGATCGCGTACTTCAAGCACGTACGGTATCCCGAGGAGACGACCGAGGCAGGCGCCCGCCGCGCCGGCGAACAGGGGCGGCGACGACGCCACCACGACATCGAAACGCCCTCCGCGAAGGAAGGCCCAAGCGACGGCCCGTCCCATGTAGGAGACGTACTCGGCGATCCGGCCACGAGCCGCGCGGGATCGCGGCCGGACAAGAACCCGGCGGACGTAGCAGGAGCCGGTCGCCGCTTCCGAGAGGCGGACTGTCTCGTCCCTCGGGAGTGAATCGCGCCGCTGCGCACGAGCCCCGATGACGACGATCTCGTGGCCGGCCTCCGCCCAAAGCTTCGTGTGCGCGTAGTGCCTGAGCCCCCGCGCATCACAGGGCCGAGCGTAGTACTGGGCGAGGTAGAGGATCTTCATTCCGTTTCTTCGGGATTCCAGAAGACTTGGTCCATGTAGCGCACCATCCGACGCCCAAAGACGATCCGGCTCTGAAACGCTCGGATCTCGTCCGGCGAGACCTCACCGAGCGCGAGCTTGATCGCCAGGTACGGCGCGACCAGGTCGTCCTGATAGATGAACGAGGAGACCCGCGGATTGATCTCGATCAGCCGCTCGCCGATGAACTGGATGTTCACGTTGTACGAGAGCGGAATCGCGCGAAGGATCTCCCTCGTCTGCGCGACGAGCTCCGGCCGATCGACCAGTTCGCCCTTGACGATCACGCCCCAGCGAGCGGCCTCCACGGTCTTCGTCGCGCAGAGAAGCATCTCGCCGCGAAGGGCGATCGGATCGGTCGTGTACTCCGTCCCTTCGAGATGCTCCATCACGAGGAGGAGCGGGAACTCCGCTTCGCACGCGAAAATCGACTCAAACTCCTCGAGGCTCATGTAGCGGCTGTTCGGCTTTCGGTGGAGGAGGAGATCCTTCCGGTCGACCTGCGCGTCGAGGATCCGGAATCCGCGACTCCCTTTCGCGACCGGCGGCTTGAAACAGACCGCACGATCCGGGTAGCCGAGCTCCCGCACCGCACCTCGAAACTCGCCGAGCGTCGTCACGAGACGGTACGCCGGAAGCGGCAGCTCCGTCTTCTCGCGGAGGACCTCGTACATCCGATGCTTGTTCGAGGCGATGTCGATCGGCTCGGGATCCGAGACGGGAACGACCACGCCTCGCTCCTCGAAGAGGGCGCGGTGCCGCGAGATCACCGGGACCTCGACGCTCGACTGACTGAACAGGACGTCGGGCCGAACGCGGTCGACGAGATCGACGAGCGCCTCGACGTAGGTCGTGGAATCCGCGGGGGGAACGACGTGGAACCCGTCGGCGACGAAGCGGCCGATCGCCTGGTCGTCCATGTCGGCTCCGACGATCGTGATTTCGCGCTCCCGAACGCCTTTCAGCCTTCGGATCAGAGTGGATGCGCCCGGGCATCCGCAAGCGGTCAGCAGGACCCTAAGCGGCCTCAATCGGGTTCCCCTTCCGCATCACCCATCGAAGGACCTCAAACGCCTCCGCGTACCCGCCTTCGAGCTGCGTCCCGCGGGTTCGCGCCAACGCGCGCACGAAGTCCGCATCCAGGTAAGTCCGATGCTGCTGGGACTTGTAGCAGGCGAGCGCTTCGATCTTCTTTTCCACGTGCCGTTCCTCGAGCGGGATGAAGCAACGCGTTTCGAAGACGACGCTGTTCCACGGTTCCTCGTAGCCGAGGAGCGTGTGGCGCTTGAACGCGCGTAGCCCCTCGTGCGCAACGACCTGGTGATCCTGATGGATGTCGTTTGGCGAGGGCACGAAGATTACGGACGGGCGGATCCCTTCGCGAAGCCGGATCAAATCGTCGAGGATCTCTTGTCGGTGCTCGGAGAACCGGCGGACGGGGTAGTCGAAGAGCGTCAGCCGCTCCTCGGGGATTCCGAAAACTCTCGCAGCTTCGCGGACTTCCATCTCCAGGATGTTCTCCGGGAACTCGGGGCGAACGCTCGTGCGCGCCGTGGAGAACGCCGCGTAGAAGATGTCGACCCCGTCCTCGACGCAACGCGCGATCGTCCCGCCGCACCCGATCTCTCCGTCATCCGTGTGCGGTGCCAAGACCAGTACGTTCCCCATCGTGTCAGCCTCCAACCTGCCTGCTCCAACACAGGAACCTCTCACCGACAGTCTCCGAATCGCACTCCTCCGGAGACGCCCTTCCTGTTCTCTCGCTTCTCTTGTCGTGATCTTGCACAAAGGACGCGATCTCCTCCACACCCATCGAGCCGACGGCGCCCCCCCGTATTCTATGGCCCCGTTCCGCATCGAGAACAGCCCAACGCCGAAGGCTGGGTCGTCCTCCTTCGTCGGCGAGCGATTGACCTACCCCGTACTGAAGCGCAGAATGCCGGAGAAGGGGGACGCCATGCCACGTCTGGAGGAGTTCGTCACGTTCTGCGCCGTCGTCGAGCACTGCAGTTTCTCGAACGCCGCTGAGCACCTCGGGATCAGTCAGCCGGCGGTCAGCCAACAGATCAAGGCCCTCGAGGCGGCATATGGGACTCCTCTCCTGCTCCGTTCGAGCCTCGGGGTGACCCCGACGGAGCGGGGACAAGAGGTGTACGACTACGCCGTTCGGATCGTCGGGCTGTACGAGCGTTCGAAGCGCTCCCTCCACGACGACGAAGAGGATCCGACCGGTACGCTCTCGGTTGGAGCGAGCACGGGCGTGGGCGAGGTCGTCATCCCAGTCGCTCTTGCCCGGTTCAAGAAGGCGCATCCGAACGTGCGCGTGAACCTCCACGTCGCCGACTCCGAGGAGATCCTCGATCGCGTCGTCCGCGACCGAATCGAGATCGGATTCGTCGGGGCGAAGCGCCGCGATCGCCACCTGCAGTTCGAGCCATTCATCACCGACCGATTGGTCCTCGCCTTCTCCCCAACGCACCCGCTGGCGAGAAGGGCGACCCTCTCCATCGAGGAGCTCACTGAGCTGCCCTTGGTCCTTCAGCAGCCAGGATCGGGCGCGACGCAGGCCCTCCGACGAGCGCTCGGGCAATCGGGAATCCCTCCCGATCGACTGAACATCCTCGCCGAAGTCGGCTTACAAGAATCGACGAAGCACACAGTGATGACCGGACTCGGCGGGACGGTCATCTCCCGGCTCGGCGTCGCCGAGGAACTCCGTGATCGGCGGCTCGTCGAGGTTCCGATTGAGGGGCTCGACCTGACCCACGAGTTCTACGTCGTCACCCGTTCTCTCTGGCCGATGTCACGGGTAGGACGCAACTTCCTGACCCTCGCGCACGCAGCGGTTGAGGAAGCCCTTCGCGCTGGATAAGAGATACTTATTTGCTGATTCGTATCCTGTATGGCAGACTCCTCACACTACTCGACTCAGTGTGGAGGTACGAACGTGAAGAAACGTACGCTCATCTTGTCGCTCGGGCTCCTGCTCGTCGCGGTCCTGCCGCTCGTTGGACTGACGAACGAAAGCGCTCTGGAGACGATCCGCTACGGGGGCCAGTACTACCCCGGCGAGTTCCTGCTCAAGGGGTACCCGCAGTTGTGGGAAACCTACGGAATCGATGTCGAGCACATCCTATTCTCGTCGGGAACGGAGAACAATCTCGCCCTCATCGCGGGGAGCATTGACGTGAACGTGGGCTCCGACAGCAAGACGGTCTCTCTGTTTTCGGCGATTCCCGACGAGGCCCTGATCCTCGCGACAGTTCAACGCGGAGACCGCTACTCGACGATCGTCCACGTCGACTCGCCGTACCAGAACTGGTACGACCTGAAGGGGAAGACCGTCGGCACCCGGCTCGGAACCGGGGCAGAGCAGGTGCTCCTCCGCTTCTTCGACGAGACCGAGGACCTCTCCTGGAACGATTTCAACTGGGTGAACATCGGCGTCGAGGACATGACCGCGGCCCTCGCGAACGGAAGCATCGAGGCGTTCACCGCGTGGGAGCCGACGCCGGCGATCGCGGAGGCTCAAGGGGTTGGGCGGTCGATCCGCAGCTACGGCGACCTCGCCCTCGTGCCGGTCTCGATTCACACGACGGTCGCGTACGCCGCGACGCACCGTGCAGAGATCGTCCGCTTCCTCGCCGCTCACCTAGACAAGGTCGACTTGATCCGATCGGACCCCGAGCGCGCCGCCGAGCTCGCAGCCGAGGCGGCCAGCGCGACGGGAACCGACGTGTCGGCGGACGCGTTCCTCCGCATTTTCCAGCGAGTCGACTTCTCGATGGAGGTCGACGAGGACGTCCTCGCGTCGATCCAAGACACGGCGCAGTTCCTGTTTGACCAAGGGAAACTCGACGTCATTCCCACATTCCAATGGGACGGATCGCTCCTTGAGGAGGCGAAGGCGCTGAGAGAAGATCTCTCAGACGATGAAGGCTAGACGGTTTCTGCTGCCTCTGATTCCGGTGGCGAGCTTCCTCCTAGCGTGGGAGCTCGCCGCTCGTTTCGGCGCGATCAACACGGCGCTGTTTCCCCCTCCGACGGCGATCCTTCGACAGCTCGCGTTGATGCACACGCGCCAGCTGCCGGAGCGATCCCTCCTCTTGACACACATCGCGGCCAGCCTGCAGCGGGTCTTCATCGCGGCCGCCATCGGGACGGGGCTGGGGGTCGTCGGGGGTCTGCTGATGGGCGCCAGCCGATGGGTCCACCGGCTGCTCGAGCCGATCATCACCGTCCTGATGCCGATCCCCGGGATCGCACAGGCGCCCTTGTTCATCGTCTGGCTCGGATTCGGAGACCCCACGATCGTCACCGTCGGGGCGATCGCCACGTTCTTCCCGATCGCGTTCAACACGTCCGCCGGCGTGCGAAGCATCGACCCGCAACTAGTCCGAGCGGCACAGATCATGGGAACGAGCAGGCCCCGAATCCTCACGAGCGTCTACCTCCCCTGGTCCGCCGGGCACCTGCTCGCGGGGCTAAAGCTCGGCTGGGCGCGCTGCTGGCGGACTGTGATCGCCGTCGAGTTCGTCGCGGCGGCGAGCTGGGGCCTCGGCTACATGATCTGGGACGCATCGGAGTACATCCGCACGGGCGTGGTCTACGGGGGCATCCTCCTGCTGATGATCGTCTACTTCGTCATCGAGCGGACGCTCTTCCGGACCGTGGAGCGGTGGACGGTCGAACGTTGGGGGATGATCCACACGTGAGATTCGAAGCGCCGAAGACGCTCTCTCCGACGTGGCGAGGTCGCACGCTGACGCTCGGTCAGTTCGTCCTCCCCTTCCTCCTCGTCGGCGGCCTCTGGGAGCTCCTCGTTCGGACGCACGTCATCGGCCTCGCGAGCGTGCCGGCACCGTCGGAAATCCTCGTTCGCACCTGGCAGATGATGACGGGAGACGGGATCCTCTGGAAGCACCTCGGCCGGAGCATGTACCGACTCGGCCTCGGCTACGCGCTCGCCACCGGTGCGGGTCTCCTGCTCGGGACCACGCTCGCGATGAGCCGGATCCTGCGCGAGATGCTCTCGCCCGTGCTGAGTTTGCTGATCTCAGTCCCGACGATCGCCTGGGTCCCCGTCTTCCTGATCACGATGGGCCTCGGAGATCGGACGGTCATCACCGCCGTCTTCCTCGGCGGGTTCTTCGCGATCACCTACAACACGATCCGCGGGATCGAGATGGTCGACCGGAATCGGATTCGCGCCGCGCGCACGATGGGTGCCTCGGGGCCCTCGCTCTTCTTCTCCGTCCTCCTTCCGGGATCGGCGGTGTCGATTCTGACCGGGCTTCGACTGGGAATCGGCTACTCGTGGCGCGCCCTCGTCGGCGGTGAGATGCTCTCGGCGATGATCAGCTGGGGAATCGGGAAGATGATCTACCAAGCGCGCTTCTGGAACGACGTGACCGCGATGTTCGTCGGCCTGATGGTGATCGGTGTCACCGGTCTGCTCCTCGATCGTCTGCTGATCAAGCAGATCGAGCGAGCGACGGTCGAGCGCTGGGGGATGCTGGCGGAAAGGTGACCATGGGAAACCCCATCATCGAGATTCAACACGTAACGAAGACGTTCACCGACGGCGCCCGCGAGGTGGTCGCAGTCCGCGACGTGAACGTCGACGTCTCCGAGGGCGAGTTCACGATCCTAATCGGACCGTCCGGCTGCGGGAAGTCGACGCTCCTGTACATGATCGCCGGGTTCGAGACCCCGACCGAAGGGCAGATCCTCCTCGAGGGCCGACCGATCCGAAAGCCCGGCCCGGATCGCGGCTTCGTCTTCCAGGACTACGCGCTCTTCCCGTGGAAGACCGTTCTCGGGAACATCACCTTCGGCCTCCGCCGGACGGGGGTCCCCGCCAAGGAAGCGCGCTCGCAGGCGATGGAGTTCGTCCGTATGGTTCACCTGACGGGCTTCGAGCACGCCTATCCCCACACCCTCTCGGGCGGGATGAAGCAGCGCGTGGGAATCGCACGCGCCCTCGCCTACGACCCGAAAGTCCTTCTGATGGATGAGCCGTTCGGTGCCCTCGACGCGCAGACGAGGAAGCTGATGCAGCAGGAGACGGTCGAGATCTGGGAGAGAACGGAGAAGACGGTCGTCTTCGTCACGCACAGCGTGATCGAGGCTGTCTACTTGGCCGATCGCGTCATGGTGATGACCGCGCGTCCCGGGTCAATCAAGGGGATCGTCGACGTCGACGTCCCGAGACCCCGCGCGTACACCGAAGAGCACTACCTCGAACACCGGCAGAGCGTCCTCGACCTCCTCGAAGAGGAAGTCCAGAAGAGCATCGCGACGAACTCGGAGCGTCAGCCGAACGAGGACGCGCGCCCTGCGCGCTAACGGGCGAGAGACCGCCTTCCCCACTCTAGGCAGACGCGGACGATCCGCTCGGCGGCGTGCCCGTCTCCGTAGAGTCTCGGCGGCGGGCCGGCATCACCGCGCGAGAGAAGGCAATGTGCGGCCTCCACGATCCTCTGCCTCGTTGCTCCGCCCAGAAGACTCATCCCTGTCTTGAGAAGCTCGATCCACTCGGTCTCGTCGCGAAGTGTGACACAGGGACGCCCGAGCATGAACGCCTCCCTCTGGACGCCACCCGAATCCGTGAGCACGATCCGCGCCGAGCGAAGGAGGCCGAGCATGTCGTAGTAGGAGAGCGGCTCGATGACCCTGACGTCGGCGGAGCGGGGCACGATCCCGGCGGCTTCCATGGCGGCGACCGTTCGCGGGTGCGCCGGGAACAGCACCGGGAGCCCCTCCTCCGCAAGATCCGAAGCAGCTTCGAGAATCTCCGACAACCGATCCCGATCGTCGGTGTTCTCCGCTCGATGGACGGTCATCAACGCATGTTCGGAGCGAGCAAGATCCACGATCCAGCGGGAGGCGCCCTCCGAGGCGCGCCCGACGTGATGGAGGACCGAATCGTACATCACATCGCCGACATTCACGATCCACGGCGCGTCCACGGTCGCCGTTCCTTCGAGCACGACGGCGTTCTGTGCGAGAAGCGCGCCGCCAGCGACAGGATCGCCAAGACCCTCCTTGCGAAGGTTCTCGACGGCTGTCTCTGTCGGGCAGAAGAGGATCGTCGAGACGTGATCGGTCAGGACGCGGTTCACCTCTTCGGGCATGGACTTCCTGCAACTTCGCAGTCCGGACTCGACGTGGGCGACGGCGACGTGTCGCTTCGCCGCTGCGAGAGCTGCCGCCAACGTCGAATTCGTGTCTCCGTAGGTGAGCACCAGGTCCGGCGGCTCCTCGACGAGGAAGGCGTCCAACCCGGCGAGCATCTCTCCCGTCTGCCGTCCATGCGCTCCCGACCCAACGCCGAGGTTTCTCTGCGGCTCTGGGATTCCTAGCTCGTCAAAGAAGACCCGGCTCATTCCTGTGTCGTAGTGCTGACCTGTATGGCAGATGGTCTCTTCTATGCGCCCGGTGCGGGAGGAGTCACGTGTGTGCCTTGCGATCGCGCGATGGACGACAGCCATCTTGACGAACTGCGGTCTCGCACCGACAACGTGCAGCAATCTCATCTGCACAGGCCTCTCCACCAGGACCGAACCTCCCCCGCTGCTTCTCGTCTGGTCTGCGTATCCGTCCGGCTCAAGTTCGCTTCCGTCTTCCGGCAACCGAGTTCCAGCCTGCCGACAGCACCCTTTCGTAGAGCGTCACCATGCGTTCCACTTCGGTCTCCCACAGATACCGATCAAGAACGGCACGTCGGCCTCGCTCGCCCATTTGCCAAGCTTCATCCGGGCCTGCCAGCAACCGAAGGATCGCTTCCGCGTGAGCCTCGGCGGACCCTGGCTCTGCAAGAAGACCGCAACGATGACGTTGGACCGTCTCGGCAATCAACCCCATGTCGGAAGCGACGACAGGAAGTCGCGCCGCCATGTACTCGTACAGCTTGACGGGGGTGCTCTTCGCATAGTTGCCGGTCGCAAGAAGAGGCAACCACCCGATGGAACACGTCGCAAGATGGTCCGGCACTTGCGCGTGCGGGACCTCTCCGATCAGTTGGATTCCGGCATCCTGCAACATCCCGGACTCGGCAAGATCCGACCCGCCAACCCTGCGAAGGGGACCGATGATCCTGCAGTGCGCAGCAGGCTCTACCCGCCGGACCAGTCGCATCGCACGAATCATCACTCCCAGACCTCTCGTCTCCGTCACGCTACCCACATAGCAGATGGCGAATGGATCCCTCTTCGTCGGGGAGGCCAACCGATCTACGAACTCGCGAAGAGGGTAGTTGTGGACAGTAGTCGTGTTCCGGTTGACACGCGCGAATTGCCCTTCCATGACGAGGTTCACAGTAACAATCCCTGCCAGACGGCGTGAGATGCTCTTCTCCACAAGATTCACTAGAAACGAGATGGGGCGTCGAAGGAAACGCGGAATCCACGCTTTGGTTTGGACCGCGTCGGCATAGAACTCGTGCACGTCATAGATCACCGGTCTCGCCGTGATCCTCTGCAAGATCAGTGCCCAGAACAGGAACTCCGGATCGTGGAAGTGATAGAGGTCAGCCCGGACTCGCAGTGCCAAACGGAACGCGCGCCAGCCAGCCCCCAGTATGCGTTGGAGGCGAGTCCGAACCGGGGGGAGCGGGATGATTCTAACACCGCCCGCCATTTCGCCCCCAATGTGTTGTGCGATGAGCGTGACGTCGTATCCGCGGGCCACCAAGGAACACGCTTCCTTGCGAAACACCCTCGTACTCCGGCTCGAGTGTGCAGTAGTCACGACGCAGATCCGCCTGGTCACTGCTTCAGCCTCCCGTTGCAGCTCGCTACGCCCGGACTCGCTGGCACCCGAGTCTCCGGGCTACTCGCGAGAAGCACGACGAGCCCACCAAAGAACAACTGAGCGCGCCCCATGATTCCACCGCTGAGCTGAGAGCCCACTAAAAGAAACATAAAGACGAGGAACGATACATGAAGCAACTGTCGTCTTTCTTCAGAAACCCCGCGGTTGCGAACGCCCCTCAAATAGAGCATGAAGAGAGCGACCAACCATCCTCCATAGAATACCCCGCCGAGGACGCCGTTCTCCGATAGGACGTGCAAGATCGCGTTGTGAGGGTACGAGAGTCCACTGCCGGAGACACCCGACGCGTAGTGTCGGAAGCTTCCCGTTCCCGCTCCGATGATCGGATGGCGAAGGAAGAGGGCTCCTGCAAGCCGATACGCTTCGACTCGCACATCAATCGAGGTCCCCTTATCCACGGAGAAGAGAAGGGAATATCGCCACCAGGCTGAAGGGTTCAGAGCGAAGATGCCCCCGATGATGGCCACGAGAACCGCCACCACCGCGGCCTTCCTCCATCGCGAGGTCCGCCCGCGCGCTAGAAGCCAAAGCATCGCCACACCAGCCAGACTGATCAGCGGTCCCCTGGCGCGCGCGAGCACCATTCCCGCAAGAAGTACGGGAATGAGCCCGACAATCAGGCATTTCGTCGTCCGCCTCCTCGCAAGATGCACGAGACCAGCAGCAGCCACGGAGGCCACGCCTTGGAATGTTCCCCAGGAGAGGTAGTTTCCAGCGAAGCTTCGAGCACTTGCGCCAAAGCCGAGCAGTACTGCGGCAGACAGCCCGAGGCCGAGCCCGAAAACGGTACGAAGTACGTTCATTCCGACTCGATTCGGATTCGACACGAGTGCGATCACACGCGGCAACGCGTAGGCTGCGAGGACCCCGAGGGTCGCTAGCTCAAGCCACTCGCTCAAGCCGTATTCCACGTCCCTCGAATACAGAAGCCCCAGCAGGAGGACCAGAAGGAGGCCACCCAAGAAGAGGTCGGCCGCCTGCACGCGGAGCAGCCGGAGCTTCGCGACGATGGTTGCTCGCAGCACGATAGCGAACACGGCGGCGACTCCCAGCATCATCGTCCAATCGAAACCGCTCGGAAGCGCCAACAGCGGATGTCCCTTGAAGATCCCGGCAAAGACGTACAAGGAAAGGAAGACCTCTGGATGGCCTACCAGGAGGAGCCCCCCACCCGCCAGCGCGGCACATCCTAGAGCCAGAAGCCCGCTCCACCGAGCCAGGCCCCAGACTCCGGCTCCGACTGCAAGAGCGAAGCCCACGGCCAAAGCCCGCTCTCGGGCTCGGTCCCAAGTTACTTCGTCAGTTCGCGCGTGCTCTTCCACGCTTCGAGAACCTCCCGCGGCGTCACGCAGTACGTGCTCTTTCGGTGCACAAGACGCAACGCGTCCTCGTAGACTCCCCGGAAGCCGGGCCGCTCGACTTCGTAGAACGAGCCATTGTGCCACAGCATCACAACCACGCCGCCAAACCTCTCGACTGATGCTAGGAGGGATCTGAGTTTCTCGAGCATCAGCGGCGGCCTCCCCCCTTCCTGGCCGTACAGCGTCTTGTCCATGACCGTCAGCGGGATCTCCCAGAGATCGAGCCTCCTGCCAACCTCAACATCGTACACCTGGAACGGATAACACGTCCCGCAGCGGAAGCCAACTCGTCCCGAAAAGCCGAGCGTTGTGTCGTACTCGATCCCCGCCGCTTCGAGCAGTCGCCACGTGAGGGGCGCGCGGAAACGCAGATAGTGCTGCCGGTTTCCTGTAACCCGGCATCCGGCAACGCTTTCGAGAGCTTTCCTCTCGGAAGGATGGAGTTCTGGGTCCCCCAGAGAGTTGAAGCTTCCGTGAAGACCGATCTCGCCGCCCGCATCGCGGATCCGCTCGATCAATCCAGACACGGCCGAAAGCTCGTACCGTCCGTCGTATCTTCGCGCGCTCCCTCCGGCCATGAAGTAGTACGCTGATTGAAGCCCAAGCTCACGCTCTAGGTTCAGCATGTCATCGAAGGTATCGAACGGATCCTTCTTCAGTCCGAGCCGCGTCTTCGCCAGGTCCCGGATGACGCGCATGAGTCCGTGTAGGCTCCTTCGCCTCAGTGCCCTCCAAGCTGTACCGAGTATCGTGCGAAGCCCCGCGAAGAGACGGAGCCGGTCGACATCATGGGTGCAGCAAACGGCAAACTCCTTGCCTCTCCAAGGAGATGGGCGCTTCAGCTGAAGTCCGGTGCTCTCCATCCATTCGGCAAGGAGCTCAATGTACTCGTTGACAATCGGTCGCTCGATGAAGTCCTCTCGCACGGCGAGGCTCTCCTCGACGGGAAAGCGCCCGAAACGATCCCGCGCGTCGACGACCACTTCCTCGTAGCATGTCAGCATGAAGAAAACGGCAGCCACAATGTCGATGTTCGTCTCGACGAGATGGTCTTCCTTCTTCACGAAGCTGTCTAGCCGTCCGCGGCCGGAGAAGAGCACCGGCAGGCCATTCCAAACCGGGAGCCTCTGCTTCGGAAGAGATGCCGTCTGCAGGTAGTTGCTCCCAAATAGATCCGACTCGTAGATGTGAACCTGCCCTGCAGCACTGACTGCTGGCCTTGCGGTACCATAGCTGACGACGATATCGAAAGACTCGCCCGCGGCAATGCGTGATACGAAACGCACATCGAAGGATAGGCCAAGTGGCGACAGCAGCTGATCGAACGTGTAGCTGATCTGATCGGCGAATGCCTCATTCTCTACGAGCACGGAAGCGCGTCGACCGGGCGACATGCGAACCTCCTCCGACACGTTCATCTTCGCGGGAAGAGCGCGCCCAGCGCCGTTCTCACGATTCTCCACTCCTCACGCGACACGCCTCTCACCAGGATCATCAGCACGAAGTAGACAGCTGCCCCCACCACTCCAACCGATAACAGCCCTCCAATCCCGCGTGCTGGGAGAAACCGGATGACCCCGTACATCGCACCGGAACAGAGAACTGCCTTCAGGAAGAAGGGGCCGTCAAACTGAAACGGCAAGATCCGGTATGAGATCACCAGAACGACGGTATTCCGCAGTGCGTAGGTGAGCAACGTCGAGGTCGCTGCCGCGAGAATCCCCCACTTCGGGATCAGCCACACGTTGAAGCCGAGATTGAATGCCGCTGCGAAGAACGAGAGGATGAGAAAGATTCTGTTCCTCCCCGCCAAGGAGATCGGGTACGACGTGATCTCGTTGACACGCGCGAAGGCGATGCCGATCCCAACTAGCAGAACCAACGCAGGGGAAACCACCATGTCTTCGTTCGCCAGAACCCTGATCGCCTCGGGCGCAAGGTAGAACATGCCGAAAAGGGAGGGCACGAGGAAGAGAAGGTAGTATCTCAGCGCCCGCCCCATGTAGCTCGCAAGCCGTGCCCTGTCTCCCGAGTCCCATAGGCTACTGGCAGCGGGGCGGTAGCCGAAGACGATTGGCCCCATGAACAAGCTCACCGCTCGACCGACTTGGTAGGCCGCCACGTAGGCTGCAGCCTGTCCGAGGCCGAGGATGTGGGTAATGACGTAGCGATCGCTCAGATCAACAACCCACATCAACAGGGAGTTTGGAATGAGCGGAAGGCTGAAGGAGAGGTACGACCGAAGACCGCGGAAATCCAATCGATAGATGAAGCCGACCTCTCGCAAGATCGCAACGAGCATTCCGACCATGAACGCGCCCTCTACGGCAATGAGTGCCCAGAGCGCTCCCGACAGCCCCATTGACGTGCGCGTGACAAGTAGCGCGGCAGCAGTGACCTCGAGGATGACCTCCACTCCCTCAGCCACAGAGTATGTCTTGATCCTGTTGCGGCTTCGGTAGTAATTGCGCAGAAACCCCCCGGTGATTCGCACCAAGACAAGAACGAAGAAGATCCACACGTACGAGACAAGCCCAGGGGCACCGAACATGAGGAACGAGACCTTCGTCCGAAAGAACCACCCGATGAGGACGAACAACCCGACAGCCGCCCAGATGATGGCGAGGCTCGAGAACAACGCGCTGCCGATTTCCCGCTTTTCCGTCTTGATCGGCAAGTACCGAACGCACGCCGTGCTGAGGTTGAGGGTGAGGAGCGTGGTGAGCAGACCGAGGGTTCCGATCATCTGCCCCCAAACGCCGTAGGCCTCGCTTCCGAGACCCTTCGCGATGACGGGGAGGAAGACCAGATTCCGCAGGTATAGGAGCGCGTTGGTCAAGACCCGAATCAGCGTATCCGACGTGATTTTTCGGCCCGTGATCCTCACTGGCCCAGCGCCGACTGTGGCGGCAGAGACTCGGTTGGAGGAATCTCCCCTATCGCTTCGAGATCGCTTCATGCCGCGACACCCAATGTTCTTCGTCCCACAGAGGCTTCCTCACCGAAGGTCCCTCTGCTCACGCCAGTCGCGTCGAACCAGGCGTTGGAGGTTCCACCAGAAGAAGGCCAAACCCGGCAGCGGGTCCCGCAGCGAGCAGACCGCGAGAATCTTCCGACGACTCACGAGAAGCCTAAGCTCTCTGACGTTTCTGCGAACGGTCTCCGTTCTCAGAGGATGTCGCAGCGTACGTTGCAGGATGTCGAAGACTGCAGCAAGTAGGACGACCCACAGACGTCCGTGGACCCGCCCTCGATGCTTGCCGTCTCGAGTAGGGCGCATCCGCCCGATCGCATCGCAGTAGGCAAGATACGCAAGATTGCTTCCCGAGCGAGTCGCAAAGCAATTCGACATCCCGCTTCTGGGGTTGATCTCCATCAACTTGAAGACCCCGTCGCGAGGATCTTTCTTGAACTCCGTGTTTGCGAGTCCGTGGAAGCCGATCGCTGCGACGAACCTTCGCCCCAGCTCGGCGACGGCTTCTTCCGTGACGACTTCCCCCATCCGAATCGTCCCCGCCTCCGGCGGATGCTGCGCGATTTTCCGAATCACTCCCCAATCAACAACGTCACCCGTCCGATCGGAGTAGGAGGCGAATGTGTAGAGGCAATCAGCTCCGCCCGGGATCTTCTCCTGAGCGATGAGGCGCACGTTCTCACGGACGATCTGATCATCGTTCGCGGCGAGCCAGTCGCGAAGCTCAGACCAAGAGGAGCAGATCCTGACGCGGGATCCGAGTTCCGCCGGAAAGCGCCACGGAACGGCCGGCTTCACAACGCACGGGAAACGAAGCTCGCGCTTGACCCTCTCGGCATCACGCAAGCCGGTCAAGACGAGGGTCTCGGGGATCGGGATCCCCACCTCTTTCGCCGATTCGTACATCTCCTCCTTTTTCGCGCAGCGGCGAATCACCTCCGGGCCGGAGAAGGGAATCTCATAGAAGCGCTCCAACCTCTCCCTGTTGTCGGACACGGCCATCAACCACGTGTCGTTCGTCGGATAGAGAACGCCCTTCCGTCGAAGCCCGCTTGCTACATCCAAGAGAAACGCGATGAAACCAGCCTGATCGTCTTTGGGATTCGGGCAGACAAGCCCCGTCGCGTACCGCGATGCGAGGCCGACCGCGCGCAGGTTGTGGTCCAACGCCAGCACGGGAACCCTCTCCTCGCCGAGACTCCTAATGATGCCAAGACCATTCACGTGACAGTTGAAAACCAGCGCGACAGGATCGTGAGACGAGAAAGGATCCACGCGACGAGAGATCACGGGCTTCGAATCCCGACGAATCTCCGCAATCCCTCGGCGTCGAGTCCGCTCAGACCGAGTGCCTCGACGGTCCGACCTCGGGCCCAGAAATCCACGCCGCAGATCCCGCACGCCAACTCGATGACGAGATCCATCCGCGGCGTGTCGACACCGACGACGTCCCCGAGCGAAGCCATCGGAACAAGCCCTGTCGGCACGTCCTCGTAGAGGTACCGGTGTTGGATCGTCTGTGGTGCGTAGACCTCCCGGTAGGCGTCGGTCGCCTGGATTGTGTCGAACAGCGAACCGCCACGCGCACCGTAGACGCTCTCAAGCCATTCGGTCACGGACGGGACGGAGACACCGATCGCGCTCGCAATCGCGAGCCGTTCGGAGTCCATTTGCTCCAGCAGACGTGCGACGCTCGGCGTAATCCCTTCGTAGTAGTGAAGGAACTGCGTACGCATCGTCTCTATCCATCCAACATTCAGAAGCGTCGGCGCGGGGTGGAGAATGGCTCCGACGTTCCCCAAGCTCGTCGAGAGGACTGACTCCGCTCTTGTGAACTGGGAGAAAGTCTCACGAATCCGCGCGAGCACGTCGTCGGTGTCCCGCGCCGGAAGCGCCGCGACCGGAACCTGTTGCTTCACCGAGAAGATCGTGACCTCTGCGGGCACCGAACCCACCCGGCACGTGTGCAGAATCGTTTGAGCCTCAGCGACTTGCACCTTCTCTCGTGTCCCTGCCCTCTCAAGAACTCGCCTGAACTCGATGGCGCCGCCGGTTCGCCCGGGCGTCAGCAACACCGCCTGCCCATCCCGAAGATGTGGAGCACAAAGCTCCGCGACGTCACGATGCGCGAAGGCAGGCACCACAATCATGATCACGTCCGCTTGGGAAACCACCTCCGCGATGTTGGAGGATGCAAGCTCGATTCTGCCGAGTCCCTCGACGACGCCGCGAAGCGAAACGCCCCCACGCTCTTCGATCTCCGAGATCCGCTCCGCCGAGCGATTGTACAAAGCGACGCCGTGCCCCAGAAGGGCCAGATGGCCGGCCATGGCCAACCCTCCCGAGCCCGCTCCGATCACAGCGAAGAACCGTGACGTCATGCCGCTCCCTCTCGCCGCAGGATGGCCCTCACCCGTTCCTCCTCCGAAACCTTGGCACCCGACGAATCGACACTGACGCAGGCTCCGTCCACAATCGATGTCGTCATCACCCCAGCCGCGATACTCGATCTCTGAAGATCCGGCGCATCGAGGATACCGAGCTCGATCGACCGAACAAGGTTCCGCGGGTCGGTGAACGGATCATCATACTCCGCGCCGATCTCTTCGATCCCGGCGAGAACGTGGCGCGCCTCGCCGAGCAGCCACGTCTTGTGCTCTTGCACATCGCAGTCTTCCAGAGCACGCGCGAACGGAGCGCCCGCAAGACACTGCTCGATGATCTGCCCCGTCAGTCTCACGCTGCTGATAATCTCCTTTGCCCCAGCGGCAAACTGCCCTTCCGTGTAGGCGACTACATGCAGAATGGCGGGAGACAGAAGGAGCCCGAGAACCGTCGAGAACGCAAGCTGGCCTCTGGCCGCGTCCGGATCGCTCGGGAAACTCGCCAGCCCTGGTCGAACCTCTCGATAGGACGTGAATGACTCGTCGTGCAGTGATTCGATGAGTTCGATCTTCGCCAGCATCTTGGCGAGGTCCTTCGTCGCTGAGATCCCGGCGGGGGTATTCAGCATGTACTGGGCCACGTAGTCGCCAACCCCCATCCGCTTCGCGTTGTAGGCTGCCAGATACGCCGTAGCGACGGCAACGGCGTCCGAGGTTCTTCGCAAGCTCCACTGGTGGGCTTCGTTGACCTCGACCGGAATCCCCCGCTCGGCGTGCCAGCGCATGACCTCTTGCGCCTCGGGAATCGACTGCGCGAGACGTCGCGGTCCCCGTCGATCCATCTCGTTGTACCACGTGAGGGGAACGGCGCACCACGCATTGTGAATCGTCCGTTGGAGCATCTCGGCCCACTGCAGAACGTCGTTCGTGCCGCTGTAGCACCGGCAAAGCGGGTAGTTCCCTCGGCGCGTCGCCTCGTAGATCCTTTCGAAATCCTCCGGGCTTCGCACCGGAGCCCCGCCCGAGCCTGACGACTTGCCCGCCTGATCCCAGAAGCGGAAGAAGCTCTCTTGCGCGGTCTGATCGGGGGCTATCGACACGACATCGAGGACGCCGGCATCAGCAAGATCGCGGGCGGCCTCGACCGTCGACTCCAGCGTGGAGAGCCCTATGTGATGGCGAATGAGGGGACGCGGGGACCGCGCGTGGATGCGCCCGATCAGCGTATCCTCGTGCGTCTCGTCCTCGCGGTCGGGCGACTGCCTGCCGAGCAGACTCCTCACGTACCGAACGATGTCCTTCCGGATCCACGTTCCGTCGAAGACTTGTTCGAAGATTCCCACTTCCCTGGCCGCGTTCCCCGTCGGAACCGTGCCGCCGAACAGGTACACTCTGTCGAGCAGATCTTCCTCGGTGAGCCGTCGCTTCAGTTCTTCCAGCAGATTGCGACAGGTCTCGGGCGAGAGACGATAGCTCACGCCAACGACGTCCGGCTGAGTCTCCCGAATCTCGTCCGTCAGCTCCTCGATGGAGACGCGCGAGCCGAGGAAGTTCGTATCGAACCCCTCGTTCTCGGCAAGCGAGAGGAAGTTGCGGACACCGATCACGTGAATACAGTCGCCAATGGCAGCCGCTAGTATCGTGGGCATGACACGTCTCGCTCTTGACCTTCCGCGGACCCGCACATCTCCGGTCGCGGAGTCGCGCCGAATGCAGTTCCAGAAGCCGGTCTCATCAACATGGAAATCCCTACCCGATCGGTCTTCTTCCGCAGTACCCTCACGAGCTTCCACCCTTTCGTGGCCGAGTCAGAACTCGATCCCCCTTCGAGGCGCAACCCCGAGGTCGAACGGATGCTTCTCCTTCTTCATCTCGGTGACGAGGTCGGCCATCTCGACGATCTCGGAGCACTTCGTCCACCCGCCGGTCAGCACAACCTCGGTGTGTGGATCCTTGCCACGCAAGATCTCGACGAGGCGGTCGCCCGACAACGACCCGAAGGAAACAGCGTACAGAATCTCGTCGAGGACTACGAGATCGAACGCCCCAGACGAGATCGCACTGCGAGCCGCTTCAAGCCCAATCTCGATCGCCGAGAGCTGCTCGGGCGTGATCTCCCCCACAATCCATTCCTCCGCACCGAACCGCTCGACCGAAATCCCTTCGAGAGAGCCGAGAGCCTCGAGTTCTCCCGTCGACGCCAAGGGGCCGCGCTTCATGAACTGAAGGATGTGGATCCGAAGACCGTGGCCGTGCGCGCGAAGCACCATCCCGAGAGCGGCGGTCGTCTTGCCCTTCCCGCTCCCCCAGAAGACATTGATCCTCCCGAGAACTGACTCTTGGCGGCTCTCGCTCATCGCTCCGCTTATCCCTCCCCTTCATCGTACGCAGCGATGCGTCTCTCCGCCCCGCCACGCACCGGAATCCCAATGTCGCCGGACGCACCGAGAGGCGCCTCTCCAGCAGCGTAGACCCGGAAGTGCACGTTCTCGTGGAGCACGGGAAGGGCAAGCGTTCTCGTGGCTCCTACCACCGCAACCGAGCATCCGTACTCGCTGGCGATTCTACGGAAGTCCTCCTCACTCCAGGAATCGTAGGCCCGCTGCATTGCCGCGCTCAAGTTCATCCCGTCCGCGATCACGCCGAACGTGTCACCGACGTATTCGTCAACTCGGCGAACGACCTCCTGCCCCAGGGCCGGTGCGTAGATCGGCATCGCCACGTCCACGTAGTTCATGAACACTCCGCGCTTCGAGAATCCACTCCACATCCTCGTCTGCGGAGGCGTCATGACCAGTTGCTCCGGCGGGGTGTTCTCGGCGATCCACAGCTGCGTCTCCTTCAAAGAACGAAGGTAGGCGAGAGATGCCTCATCGTAGCTCTCGTAGAGCCCGAGCGGGCTCATCCCAACCAGAAGAGCAGCGACGACCCCGACGGCAGCCGGTTTGGTCCATCGCATCTTGAACTGCGAGAGAAGGGCCACGATTCCGACGCCCAGAGCGACCACGAAGAGCCGCCGGTCGAGAGAGAACCGGAAGACCGTCCAGGCATACAGAGAAAGCGCGAGCAGGACACATCCGAGGCTGAAGTCGACCCACCTTCGCTTCGCGATGAAGCGCTCCGCGAAAAGGAGTGCAAGTGCAGGGTAGAGAAGCTCGAAGCGACCCAGGAACAGGGTTGCTGCGGCACCGAGACCTATCCACCGTGCGAGAGGACGCGTCTCCCACACCTCGCTCAGGTACGTCGCGCCCGCGATGATGCCGAACGCCATGACGAGCTTCGTGCTCCGGAACAGCACGAACTGAATCACTTGCTGGACCGGGAGAAGCTCGACGAACACCGTCCCCGCAATGCAGAGCAGAAGAACCCCGAGAGACATCGCCCAGAGCTTGTCGCGAATCTGTGAACGTTTCTCCGTGGGCCTCCAGAGGAAGAGGAGGATCGCGTGAGGAAGAAAGGTTAGGTACGTCCTTGCTGACCAGGAGAAGGGCGAAACGTGCCCGGAGGATCGGTACATGACGAGCGTGTACCAGGATTCGAATGGAAGCGATCCCGTTCCCGGCGCGTAACCCGAGGCGAGCATCCAGATCAGAAACGGTGACGCGCAGGCTACACACGCGAGAAGAGACTTCGCGATGATCTTTCTGTCCATCCCCCGAAAGGCGACCGCGTAGTAGGTGGCGAAGGCGACCGCGGTATAGAAGGCGTAGGAGCCGTAGAAGTTCGCGGTGACGCCGAGAAGCGCAAACGCCGCCACGTACCGCTGCCTCAGGAACAGGCCGATCGCGAACAGACATAGCGAGATCGAGAAAGCCCCCGGCGTCGGATTGCCGATGAACGTGCCGGAACCTCCCAGGCTGTAGGGGTTGTTGAAGAGCAGAAGAACCACCACAGCATACGCGACCGCACGCCGACGCGAGACGACATAGGTGAGCCAGTAGACCGAGAAGACGGCGAGCAAGTTGGTCACGAACAGCATCAAGTACAAAACGACAACCGGAGGGACGATCTTGCCGAGCACGCCGAGCATGACGTAGTAGGCGGAGTAGAGGGATTTGTGGGTCAGGCCCTGAACGGAGTTTTCGTAGAGAGTTCGGTCACCGAACCAATGGATGTAGGTCAGCTGGGGGGAGTTCCGAACGACTCGCAAGTCGAGATGGAGGCCCCAGACGGCGGTGAGGAAGGCAACGACAAGCAGGAGCAGGATGCTTCCCCTGACTCCGATGAATCGCTTCTGTCGCTCCAAGGCCCCCTCCACTGCGACGCCTAGCTCCCTCCGACACCGACGAGGATCGTCCCGCCTGCCAGAAGGATCAGCCCCAGGATTCGAGCGACGGATAGGTGTTCTCCGAGGACCAGCCACGATGCGACGGCAATGAGAATGAATCCCAAGCTGATCGTCGCGGGATAGAGGTAGCTCAGATCGAGACGCGTCATGAGGAACAGATATCCGAGGAACCCGGCACCATACAGGAACAGCGAGACCCAAAACGAGCCAATCGAGGCAGCGCGGGCGAGAAACGAGAACGCCGCTCGCAGCTCGAACGGACCGATCTGAATGATCGTTCGCTTCAGAAGCACCTGGGCGGCCGTGGCCGCGAGTGCAACCACGAAGATCAGAAGGAGGTTCCTCATTCTTCCCCCTTGCGAGTGCAGCGGCCGGTGAGAAACACGTTCGCATGTCTGACCGGTACGCCGAACGGAATGCCGCGGAGCCTGCTCACCGCGAACCTCTCACGAATGCTCCCGAGGATGTGCCGACATTCGTTGACGTGTTCTTTCCGGACCAAGCGCATGTAGTCCACGCGAACCCGCCTCTCGATGTAGCGTTTGGTCGTCAGGCGGCGTCCGAGACGGAAAGCAACACCCTCGGTCGGGATTCCGAAGACGAACTCACCGTCTACGGCCAGAACCCTCAAGATCTCATCCAGCGCGGGCTCGAGCGGGGAGAGATGCTCCAGGACGGAGAACGAAATGATCGACTCTACGGAGCCATCTTCGAACGGAAGAGCGAACGCGTCCCCCCGGACCCAGGACGCCGCAGGAAACCGCTGCTGGGCTAGAGAGATGAACTTCTCGGAGTGGTCGAGTCCGACATAATCTGTGAAGGGACGCGCCGCCACGAACGGGAAGAGGTCGCCGCGTCCGCAGCCGAGATCGAGAACGCGTCCGCGCCGCGCACGGAGGGCTGCACAGCGCTTCAGGCCCCAGACGGTCACGAGCCTTGTCAGGGGATTAGCATAGATGTAGTCCATGCCAATAAGGATGGCCTCTTCTTCGCTCTGCGTCGACACGCGGTGAGTGCTCATCGGCCAGTCTCCTTGAACAGACTGAGCGCCATCCTAGCGCGACGTAGCAGAGCTCTCAGAGACGTGACCCTCGACAGATTCTTGCGGATGTAGCGCGGCCGGAAGTAGAACTGCTTGATCGCCCGATTCCGAACGCGGAGAAGCTCCTCCTTCGTCAGGTGCTCCTCGTACAGATGCGGAAGACAGAAGTCCGGGACGGGTTGCTCCACGTACTCCCTCCAGTAATCCCTCGGGATCACACCTTCCGCTAGCCCGCGGTTGTAGAGCTCGGTCCCTGGATACGGAATCGTGACCGAGAATGTCGCGTAGTCTGGGTCGAGTTCGATCGCAAACGCGATGGTCTCGCCGATATCCTCGCGAGTCTCTCCGGGAAGCCCGAGCATGAAGTAGGTCAGAACCTCGAGGCCGGCCCGCTTGGCCGCTCCGACAGCCGCCCGGATCTGCGATGTCGTGATCCCTTTCTTCACGGTCTTCAGCGTCCTGTCCGATCCGGACTCGACGCCCAGGTGTATTCGAGAGCATCCAGCGCGTTTCATCCACGAGAGCGTCTCCTCGTCGACATTGTCTACTCGATCGCGACACATCCAGTTGACACCAAGTTTTCGTCTCTCGAGTTCCTGACAGATGTCGATCACACGTTGGCGAGAGACGCTGAACGTGTCGTCGTAGAGCTCGATCTCCCGGATCCCCAAACCTCGGATCTCCTGAAACTCCTCGACAACGTTGTCCGCCGAACGAAGCCGCGTTCGCTGGTAGTGAAGCTTGCAGAAGATGCATTGGAACGGACACCCCCGACTCGTGACCATCGTGGTAGCAAGTCGCTCTTTCCCCAGCACGGACGTGTAGTTCTGAAGTGGCAAGGCCGTCCGCGCCGGAAATGGCAGTTCGTCGAGGTTCTCGTGCCAATAGAAGCTACTGTTCTCAGCGTTGGCCTCGTCCCCCTTCAGGAACAACCCTGGAATCCCTCGAGGCGACGATCCGCCTGAGAGCGCGTCGACCAATGCA
>Ga0180432_10001246_pt1 | contig 40596 bp, 49 predicted proteins | sample SS_ome_10_FD_132414 | JGI IMG/M metagenome (GOLD analysis project Ga0180432, IMG submission 132414) | Hypersaline lake sediment archaeal communities from the Salton Sea, California, USA - SS_1_MS_2 metaG | ecosystem: Environmental > Aquatic > Non-marine Saline and Alkaline > Hypersaline >... | reverse complement strand
TCCACTTCATCTCTCTTCGCTCCTTCCTAGCCGTGCCACTTCAGGCTCGCCCCGAGCAGCAGCCCGACCGTCGCAATCGTCAACAGGTACGTGAACCCCTTCGCGCTGAACAGCTTCTTCATCGTCCGCTCTCCTTCCTTCGTGTATCCGTTCCACTTCATCTCTCTTCGCTCCTTCCTAGCCGTGCCACTTCAGGCTCGCCCCGAGCAGCAGCCCGAGCGTCGCAATCGCCAGCAGATACGTGAGTCCCTTCCCATTGAACAGCTTCTTCATGCGAGGTAGTCCTCCTTCGTAGGGTTTCCCCCAGCTCATCTTCATCACTTCCACCTTTCCCGAACCTCTAACAACACCAACCGGACGAGGCTCTAGGTCGATCGCAGCATGCTCTCGTCCAGCCTTGCTTGACACTCCACGCCTTCGAGTATCTAGAGATCGATCGAGTCGCGTCAAGCGCACCGGCTATGGGAATCCATCCACTGCAAGTATAGGAGACGCGCCGCACCGATCAACAGACCATCCCCAGCCCATTCCAAAATGCACAAAGGATGGACGTAAGATGGAAGAAAGATGGAAGGGCCTCGGATCCTCCGCCGGTTGACTTCGGGAACGCGCAAATGTAAAGTCTTCCGCAGATTCCAGGTCGAGGTGCCTACGTGAGAGACTACGAAATCGTATACGTCCTTCGTCCCGATCTCTCGGACGAGGATCGATCGTCGAAGGTGGAGCGGATCCACGCGCTGATCACCGAAAACGGCGGAGAGCTCGGCAAGACGGAGGATTGGGGAAAGCGTGTTCTCGCCTACGAGATCAAACACTGCGCCGAGGGGTATTACGGCCTTTCGGAGTTCCGTCTTCCCCCGAGCGCGGTGCGAACCCTCGAAGACCGCCTGAACATCGACGAACAGATACTGCGTTACCAAATCGTCGGTCGAAGCTAGCGAGTACAGGGGGAATCATGGCTGCCAGTCTGAACCGCGTGATTCTGATCGGAAACCTGACTGCCGATCCCGAGATGCGGTACACGCCGAGCGGCACAGCACGAACGAGATTCTCGATCGCCGTCAACCGCCAGTACAAGGACGCGACCGGCCAGTTGAAAGAGGACGTCACGTTCGTCCCGATCGTCGTCTGGGGGAACCAGGCGGAAAACTGCGCCAACTACCTGTCCAAGGGGCGATCGGTCGCGGTCGAGGGTCGGCTTCGGATCGACTCGTTCGAGAATGCAGATGGGGAGCGACGCAAGGTCGTCGAAGTCGTTGCATCGACTGTGCAGTTCCTGGGCGGGCCGAGTCGATCGACGGACTCTCCCGGAACGGCCTCTTCCCCGTCTTCCGAATCGACGAGCGATGGGTCTGATGAGGAGGTCCCTTTCTAGACAATGTTTACCAAGCGAAGAAGGAAATGCCGCGTTTGCGAACGAAACCTCACGCTCGACTACAAGAAGCCTGAGGAGCTGAAGCAGTACATGAACCGACTTGGGAAGATCCTTCCCAAACGGGCGACCCATTTGTGCGCCAAGCACCAACGACAACTCTCCGTGGAGATCAACCGTGCGAGGAAGCTTGCGCTCCTTCCGTACGTCGGAGAGCGCGAGGCAATCAAGGTGCGTGGTCGCTGATCCTCGACCGGAGTGCGGCCTCTTCCGGATGAAGGATGCCGATCGCGCAACGCTGACCGACGGCAGGTCGCTTCGAAACGTCTCCTCCACCGCGAGAAGGGGCGATGGGTGAAGGACGTCGCAGTCGTCATCTTCCATCCTCCGTCCGGCGAGACGGAATCTGAACGTCTCGTCGATGAGGCTCGGAGGGCCAGCTGCCGCGATCTGATCGCCAACGTCCGGCGGGCCGGTCTTGAGCCGATTGTCGTCACGACTCCGTCGGGTGACGGCGACACGCCGTTCACTGAGGTCGAGCAATTCGATCTCCCCGCGACATCTGGCCCATTTCACTTCGGCGAGAGCCTCAAGTACCTGCTTGCTGCCAGGAGACCCGAGGGGCTCGTCTACTTCGGTAGTGGAAGCGGTTTCCTCCTTTCGCCGTCACGCATCGAGCGATTGATCGGATTCGCTGGCCGTGAGGAGGCGGGCGCGGTCTTGAACAACTTCTACTCGTGTGACTTCACGGCCGTGTCTCACGCGCGGGCCCTTCTCGATCTCGATCTCCCGGTCACGGACAACCGGCTTGGTTTCGTTCTCTCCGACGCCGGGCTTCCATGCTGGGGCCTCGAACGACGGGCCGATACGCAATTCGACATCGACACTCCGACCGATCTGCACGTCCTCGGAGCATCCGAACGCGGCGGCCCGGACGTGCGGACCTTCCTGAGAGGCCTCGATTCGGCCCACCCGTCCCTCGACGCGTTGCTCGCACTCTTCCGCGACCGATCCGCTCTCGTCGGGTTCGTAGGACGAATCAGTCCGAGAACGTGGGCCGATGTCGAACGGGACATTGCCTGTCGGACGAGCAGCCTGGCCGAGGGGCGCGGAATGCGCGCAGGCACCGCCAATCGCCCCACCGTCCTGCATCAAGCCCTGTTGGAAAGCGGACCCGAGGCCTTCTTCGTTCGCCTCTCGCGAGCCTACGACGGCGCATTGATCGACACGCGCCCTCTCCTTTCGGGAGGGGCGGAGCTCCCACCGGCCAACGTGCGCTTCGAGAGTGACCTTCTTCGCCCGGAGAAGATTGCAGATCGCCGCTGGCGCTCGTTCACCGAATGCGCTCTCACCGCCGACATTCCCGTCGTCCTCGGAGGTCATAACCTTCTCAGCGGAGGCCTCTACGTGCTCGCCGAAGCGTCCTGGAAAGGCCGAGACCTTGCTCGTAGACTTCATCCCGAGCCGTTCGATCCAGACAAGGAGCGATCATGAGCGACACCATCTCGCGCCACTCCCTTCTCGAGGTCGACCCACAAACGGCCGCGTTGATCGCGGCGGAAGAGAAACGTCAACGCGAGAAGATCATCATGATCCCTTCAGAGAGCCTGACCCCGCCCGCCGTGAGAGAGGCTCTCGGCTCCGTTTTCACGAGCGTCTACGCGGAAGGCTACCCACGCCGGGCGATGATGGACCTGTCTCCGGAGAAGCTGGCCGACCTGGACGAACAGCTGGCAAGCTACCGGCGATACGCCGACCGCCGCTTCTACAAAGGCACGGAGATCGTCGATCTCGTGGAGTCGCTTGCCTGCCGTCGAGCGGCAGCCTGTTTCGCGACGCCAGAGGTCCCGGCCGAACGCATCCGAGCAAACGTACAAGCCCTCTCCGGAGCCGCCGCGAACCTCTCCGTCTACGAGACCTTCGTCCGCCCGGGAGAGACGGTCATGGGAATGGCCCTCACCGAAGGCGGCCATCTGACCCACGGATCCGAGTTCAACATCACGGGGAAGCGCTACCGCATCGTCTCCTACTCGGCCGACCCCGACTCCGGACGTCTCGACTACGACGCGATCGAGCGGCTTGCCGAGGACGAGCGCCCTCGGATGATCATCGGTGGATTCACCTCATTCCCCTGGCAGCCGGACTGGAAACGCTTCAGAGAAATCGCCGATCGCGTCGGAGCGATCCTGCTCGCCGACGTCGCTCACACCGCCGGCATGATCATCGGCGGGGTCTATCCCAATCCGATCGGCCACGCCCACGTCACAACGTTCACGACGCACAAGACGCTCTGCGGTCCCCGAGGAGCCGTTATCCTGTCGACCGATCCGGAGATCGCCGATCGGATCGATACCGCTGTCTTTCCGGGCCAACAGGGAGGACCGCATCCGAACAAATTTGCCGGGATCGCCGTCGCGATGCGGCTCGCCCAACAACCCGAGTTCGCTGAGCTCCAGCGCCGAATCGTTCGAAACGCGAAAACCCTTGCAGAAGCACTCGAGGCGAGGGAGCTGACCGTCGCCTACGGAGGGACCGACACGCATCTTCTCCTCCTCGATCTGCGAACGCTCGAGAGCAAGACGGGGTTCACGCTGATGGGCGAGGTCGCCAGTCGAATCCTGGACCTCGCAGGCATCGTCTGCAACAAGAACACGCTCCCCGGCGATACGAGCGCCGCCGACGCTCACGGAATCAGACTGGGCACTCCGTGGATCACCCAGCGAGGCATGAGCGAGCCGGAGATGAAGGACCTGGCGACGATCATCGCCGACATCCTGCACGCGATCCGACCGTTCTGCTACCTCGGCCTCACCGGCGAACTCTCCCGCGGCAAGCTCCCTCTCTCCGTTCTCGAGAAGGCCCGGCGCGCCACCCATGAGCTTCTCACCCGGGTCGATTCGAGGGTCGAATCACGACCGATCGAGCGGGAGAGTCGAGCGGACGGGGGCGCGTCATCGATCGTCCGGCTCCGAGGCGGCCGGGTCCGCGCTCTTCTCCATGAGGCAACGCCGTCCGATCTCTTCGCTGTCGGTGCCGGCGAGTCGCAGCCGACGTACCTGTTCGACGAGAACGGGCGAACCATCACGGAGGCCATCGTCACCAGGCTCGCCGATGAGGACTACGCCGTGGTCGTCCCACGTGAGAACGTCCGTGCAGCGACCGCATGGTTGACCGGCCTCGCCGAAGGGTACACGCTCTTCGACCTCGATGACGTCTTTCGAAAGGTGCAAGGACCGGCTGTCGTCGAGTCAGCGGGGCTCGACGACGTTCCCGCTGCAATCCGTGATCGAATCGGAGTTGACCCAGGCGCGAACGGCTCACCCGCGACGATCGAGTCGGCCTTCGAGCGCCATCCGGAGCGGTTCGCGCTTACCAAGCCCTACTTCGTCGGTCAGTCGCGTCTCGACCTCAACGGGATCGCGTCGCAGCGCCAGCCATTCGTGTGGTCCGAGAGCGTATCATCGGAAGAGAAGCCGCTTCGACGAACGCCCCTCCACTCGGCCCACGTCGAGTTCGGAGCGAAGCTCGTCCCGTTCGTCGGCTGGGAAATGCCCGTCTGGTACACGTCGGCCCTCGAGGAGCATCGGGCCGTACGCGAGCGCGCCGGGGTGTTCGACCTCGGTCACATGGGCGTCTTCCAAGTGGAAGGCGAAGGGGCGACGGAGTTTCTGAACGTGGTGACGTCGAACTACGCAGCATGGCTCGAGGACGGCTGCTCACAGTACGCGTACCTCCTCGATTCAAGTGGCGCGGTCTTGGATGATGTCTTCGTCTACCGACGCTCCGCAGACCGCTACCTCGTCGTCGTCAATGCCGTCAACGAGGAGAAGGACTGGGCGTGGCTGACCGGGATCAACGACGGTCGGTACGTCATTGATGCCGAGGTACCGGCCCGCAATCCCGGACCGAAGGTGGCAATTCGCGACTTGAAGCGGGAGCGAGGCGTCATCGACATCGCCCTTCAGGGGCCGAGCAGCGGCCGAATCCTTGAACGGCTTCTCGATCCAGCCGACCGACGAGTTCTCCGCACCCTCGAGCGAACCCGGTTCTGCGAAGTGGTCGCCGACGGGCACCAGCTCCTCATCGCCAGGACAGGGTATACCGGAGAGCCGATCGGCTACGAGATCTACGCCGGAGGCGAGAGCTCTCAGTGGCTGTGGCAGGCACTCCTGGACGTCGGAGCCGAAAACGGCCTCGTCCCTTGCGGCCTCGCCGCGCGGGACTCGACGCGAACCGAGGCCGGCTTCCCGCTCTATGGGCACGAACTTGCGGGAGAACACGGCATCGATCCGTTCGAAGCCGGCTTCGGGCCGTATGTCAAGTTGCATAAGCCGTTCTTCGTCGGACGCGGGAACTCCGTGACCGCCTACGCCAACCAGGAACGTGAGGTCGTTCGTTTCGCCGTGGAAGCCGGGGCACGTCCCGTCCGCGGCGGAGCGGTCGTCCTCGATCGAAACGGCGCTTTCCTCGGACGCGTCACCAGCTGTGTCAGCCTCGGGGAAACCCAGGTCGGCCTCGCCCTCCTCGTCCGACGAGGAGTCGAGGCCGGAACGCCTGTCTCGCTCTTGAATCCGACCCGCGACGGATCCGCGCCGAAAGGTCCTTCGGACCTCCGATCGGGCGATCGAATGCCGATTCCGGCACGAGGAGAGATCCTCTCCCGCTTCTTCTTGCCAGAGGACCGGAGCGAGTAAAGGAAACGTAGATCGAACCGGCTTCTAAGAGAGCGGGGTGCTGGTCGTCGGCCTAGTTCAGCCGTCGATCGTCCGACTCAGCCGGTGAGACGCTGTGCAACCACTTCAGCTCCGGCGGCAGGACGGCCTGGAGAGCGTGCGCGTATTCGCGCCACTGATCTCTCTCTCGATACGCCTCGAGAAGCGCGTCCTGCAGAATCTCGATCTCCGGCTGAATCAAGATGTAGACCCCGGATGCAGGGTCATCGCCGATCAGTTCACCGCGGAGGCGGGTCACCGCTTGGCGGATGGCAAGCCCCTCCCGATGTCGAAGCTCTTCGAGGCGATGGAGGATGGCGACAGCCTCCCCCTTGAAGATCAGTCGATTGCGTTCACCGCGTGCGACGTGCCCTTCGAGCATGTCCCCGAGCGCGTTGACTCTTGCTCGAACCGCGCGTTTCGACAGACCAAGGAGCCGTGCAACGTCGTCCAGCGTGGCCATGGCGCCATTATACGCCAAACGTCCCTCCCACCGTGTAATGCGGGAAACCTTCACGGGGCACCGGTCCGCGAAAGGTCCCACACCGCGAGGACTTCACCGGCCGCCCGCTCGAACCTAAAATGAACCATCATTCGATCGATGGGGGTGGAGGCAATGGATAAGGGTTTCAGGGAGTTCATCGCAAAGGGGAATCTGCTCCAGCTGGCCGTCGCGTTCGTCATCGGTGTCGCCTTTGCCGGCATGGTCGGCTCGTTCGTCAACGACCTGATCATGCCGATCATTGGGAAGCTCATCGGGAACGTCGACTTCTCGAACCTCTACGTAGTTCTGTCGGGCGAAACCTACCAGTCCGCGGCGGCAGCCCGCGAGGCGGGAGCGGCCGCCATCTACTACGGTACGTTCGTCAACACGGTGATCACGTTCCTGATCGTGGCGCTGGTGATGTACGGAATCGTCCGAGCGTTCGCTCGAGTCCAGAAGCCGGCGGAGGCGGCCCCCGCGACGACGAAGGAGTGTCCGTTCTGTCGGACGGCGATCCCGATCGACGCTCGACGTTGTCCGAATTGCAAGTCGACCCTGGAAGGCGCGTAACCGGACGGGAGACCGCCCGGTTGTCGCCCCTCGACGCACCGGCTATCGTCGGAGCATGCGCTTGTCCGACATTGCTTCCGCCGTCGCGCCGTACCTGTCCGCCGACGGACGGCTGATCCGCCTGCCGCAACACCGAACGATCGTCTTCGTCGGAGACACTCACGGCGATCTGGATGCGACGGAGCGCGTGCTTTCGCGTCACCTGAGACCGGATCGAACGATCGTCTTCCTCGGAGATGCGGTCGACCGGGGTCCCGACTCGGTCGGAAACCTGAAGCTGATTCTGAAAGCGAAGCTCGACCACCCGACATCGATCCACTTGCTGATGGGAAACCACGAGGCGTGGGCGGTTGCCCGTTTCTCGCCTGCCGATTTCTGGTCGAGCCTCGATTCCGAGGCGTCGTCGAACCTTGCCGGCACGCTCCGTCAACTTCCATACGCCGCCTGGCATCCGACAGGCGTTCTCGGCCTGCACGGAGCTCTCCCGGACGGCATCGAGCTGAGCGGATTCGAGTCGATCGAACTCGGGTCCGAGCGATGGAGATCGATCACGTGGGGAGACTGGAGCGAGCAAGCTTCCGTCGAAGGACGGCCTGGAGTCTGTGGACGACCACTCTTCGGCCGACGCGAGTTCATCGCGCGGTCGGCCCGACTCGGAGCCACTGTCCTTGTCCGCTCTCACCAGCCGACGGCGCCGACCTACCTCTTCGACGACCGCTGCCTGACGCTCTTCACCACCAATGCCTACGGGGTCGGTCCTCGGTCGATCGCCCTCCTCCGACCGGGGAGAACGATTCGAACCGCTCGAGATCTGGAGATCGAGGTGATCGACTGAAGGGCGATTGTGCGACTCGAATCGAGCGGGTACGCTGAAACTCGAGGCGCGGAGCCGACGTTCACACCACCGTCGCCCTGAGGGGTGAAACGCAGATGACCGATCTACGAACCCGGAAACTCGCGGAGGTCCTCGTCAACTACTCGGTCGGCATCCGGCCGGGCGACAAGGTTCTCATCCGAGCCGGGACGTCCGCCGTCCCGATGTTGAAGGCTCTCCTGGTCGCAGTCCTCGAGGCCGGAGGTCACCCGCTTGCGATCCCCTCGATCAGTGGAGGCGAGGAGCTCGTCTACCGGCATGCCTCCGACGAGCAGCTGCAACACATCCCTGAACCGCTGAAGCTCATCTACGAAACCTACGACGCCGTGATCTCGGTCAATTCGTCGACAAACACGAAGGCGCTCTCCGGCGTCGCCCCGGAACGAATCCGCTTGGCCAACCAAGCGCAGTCCGAACTGTTCAAGACCTTCCTGGAACGCTCAGCCTCCGGGGACCTTCGATGGGTCGGCTCCCTCTATCCGACAAGCGCCTACGCCCAAGATGCCGAGATGGGACTTCTCGAGTACGAGGATTTCGTCTACGGCGCTTGCCTTCCGAACCTCGAGGATCCGATCGGACACTGGGAGCGCTTCTCGTCCTGGCAGCAGAAGATCGTCGATTGGCTCGCCGGCAAGGAGACGGTGCGGGTGGAGGGACCCGACGTCGACCTGCGGATGAGCATCGCAGGCCGAATCTTCGAGAACTGCGACGGGAAGAAGAACATGCCCGACGGCGAGATCTTCACCGGTCCGGTCGAGCAGAGCGTCGAGGGACACGTGCGGTTCTCGTACCCGACCGTCTACTTCGGACGGAAGCTCGAAGGCGTTCGCCTCCGCTTCGAAAAGGGGAAGGTCGTCGAGGCGTCCGCCGACAAGGGCGAGACGTTCCTTCTGGAGACCCTCGAGACCGATGAAGGCGCGCGATACGTCGGGGAGTTCGCCGTCGGAACGAACGAAGGAATCACGCGAGCGACCGGGAACACGCTCTTTGACGAGAAGATCAATGGAAGCTTCCACATGGCACTCGGTGCCGGGATGCCCGAAACCGGAAGTCAAAACCGCTCGTCCATTCACTGGGACATGGTCTGCGATCTGAGCGACGGCGGGCGGATTTGGGTCGACGACGAGCTTCTCTATGAAGACGGTCGATTCGCGATCGCCCTTTAGGGGGCCGGTTCGATTCGGACGAGTTCGCCCGGTTCGAGCGTCAAAAGGTGCTGTGGAGGACCTATCGTGAACAAGGCTGACATGCGCAGCGTGGTCTTCGAGATCCTGTCGAAGTCGCCGCAGACGCACTTCCGCGCAATCGAGAACGAACTGCGTCTTCGCATCGAAACGTACGAGCGCCGCGACGTACTGGCTCTGAACGAGATCCTCTGGGATCTCCTCGTCCAGGGCGTCCTCGCTCCCGGCAAGAACTCGCTCAACCCCGACCTCCCGTTCGTGCACGTGACCGAGTACGGCGCCCGGTGTCTCGAGGAGGGGACGATCCTCGCACACGATCCCGACGGATACGTCGAACGCCTTCGCACCGCGACGGAAGGACGGGCCGCCCGCGTCGTTCTGGAAAGCGCACGCGAAGGCCTGATCAGTCTCCTCGACGCCCGACACGTCGCCGCGCTCCTCCTCCTATCCCACGCCGCCGAGTTCGTCGTGGGCGACCTCCGTGACGAGCTCATCCGAAGCGGGCGGCGCAACGGTCACGGCACGGCGCGCCTCGAGGCGGAGCGAGGTTCCCATTCGGGTCGGACCTCAACGATCCTTCGCTCTCTTCTCGCACGACGCCCCCCGACGGTGATCGCCGAAGCCGCGAAATCGCACCTCTCAGGCCTGGAATCGGTGATCCGCCTCGTTCGAGAGGAGGACGGTTCCCCTCGCGTCCCTTCGCTTGATCGGAACACCGTCCTGGCACGCTTTCTCCTCTTCCCGGACCAGTGTCGATTCGCGTATGATGCGATCGCTTGGCTGAAGAAGCCGTCGAACGCTTGACCGCAAAGCATCGGAAGGGGATCTCGTGGGCATCGTAACGCTCGGCATGTCGACACGTCTCGGCGGGTCGGCGCTCCGTGCCATGCTCAGTCGTTCTTCGCGTGAACGCTCGGCTCGCCCGTCAGCGCCATGGGAAGCGCTCTCCTCATCCACCTCGGCCGAGGGGTCGGTGTGGCCGCGGGCAGAACATGGATGATCGTCCCGTGAGACAAGAACCTCCCGAGCAGGCCCCCTCCGAACGACCTCTCCCGCGAATCGGAACCCTGAACGAGCGGTCCCTTCACGCAGCACTCAAGCGCTGGTACGCGGAACCGGGAGATCGTTTCGAGGTCCCGGTCGACGGATTCGTCGCCGACATCGTCCGTGGCGACTTGATCATCGAGATTCAGACCGGCTCGGCTTCGGCGATGCGCCGCAAGATTGCCTCCCTGTTGGCGCGTCATCCAGTTCGGGTTGCTCTTCCCGTTGCCGCACGGAAGACGATCGTCCGGGTGGACCGATCGGCGACCGAGTCGATCGGCCGGCTCTCCCCGCGCCGTGGAGAGTGGATCGATGCGTTCTCCGAGTTGGTCAGTCTTCGCGACGTCCTCGGCGATCCGAACCTCTCGGTCGACGTTCTTCTGATCCACGAGGAGGAGATCCGTGGCCCCAAAGCAACGCGCCGCCGGTGGAAAGACTGGAGCGTCCTCGACAGGCGTCTCGTCGAGGTGATCGACTGTGTAACGTTCCAGGAGCCGCTCGACTACCTCGCATTCGTGCCGCCGTCGATCGAGGAGCCCTTCACCACCGCCGATCTCGCCGACGCTCTCGGTCGTCCCCGTCGCCAGACTCAGAAACTGGCCTACACGCTTCGGCACCTCGGAGCCCTTCGCTCGGTCGGGAAGCAGGGAAACGCCATCCTCTACGCGCGCTGTGTCACCGGTGAAGCCCCAGACGAGATCCGAATAGCAGATTCCGTGTCCTGAGAGGACCGGGCCGCCCCGGGCGAGTACCATCCGACCGATGACACAAACGACGCGAACGGAACGACAGCCCCCTCGCTACTCGCTCGGTGAGGACATCGCCAACAGCATTACACATGGAATCGGCGCGGTGTTCAGCCTTCTGGGAACCGCACTTCTCCTCTACCGAGCGGCCGTCGGGGGCGGCTCCTCCCTTCATCTCGCCAGTTTCGCGATCTACGGAACAACGCTCGTCCTCTTGCACGTCTCCTCGACGCTCTATCACGCCCTTCGCGCACCGGCGGCGCGACGCGTCTTCTGGGTCTTCGACCACTGCTCGATCTACCTGTTGATCGCAGGGACCTACACGCCCTTTCTCCTTCTCTCGCTCTGGGGTCGTTGGGGACTCACGATGCTCGTGACGATCTGGAGCCTGGCGATCATCGGAATCGTCCTCAAGTCGGTCTTCATCGGACGCTTGCGACGCCTCTCTCTCGTCTTCTATCTGCTGATGGGATGGATGATCGTGCTCGCGGCGCGAGAGGTCTGGATCAAGGTGCCTCATCAAGCGCTCATCTATGTCGCCGTCGGCGGAGGGCTCTACACACTGGGAACGATCTTCTTCGGGTGGAAGCGTCTCCCCTACAACCACGCCATCTGGCACCTCTTCGTCCTCGGGGGGTCGGCCTGTCACTACCTCGGCATCCTCTTCTACCTGGCGCCGTAGCCGAGGGAATCGTTCGCCCTCGGGAGAACGTCTGCGCTTGACCGTCGTGGAGTCATCGCTATACTGCGCGGGTTTCGGCCCCGCCGAAAGGACGGAAGGACGCGAGAGGAGAGACCCAATGCGACGGACATTGCGTGCATGGCTGCAGGACGGAGAGCCCTGGTTCGCCGCCGTGGCGCTGGCGAACCTCGTGTTGGGGACGTCCTCGATCCTGATTCCGTTGATGCTCTCACGCGTTCTCGGCCGGTCGGTCGGCACACTCGGTGTTCTCGCCGGTCTCGTCAGCCTCGTTGGTGTGATCGGGAGCCTGCTGTGGGGACGCCTCTCCGATGCGGCTCACCGGCGGAAGCCGTTCGTCGTCGCCAGCTACGGTGCCGTCGGAGTCTGTTTCCTCGCGATGGCATTCGTCCCGTCGTTCGAGCATTTCCTCTGGATCAACATGCTCCTGAACTTCTTCTGGGTGGCGAACGCTTCGGTGACAGTGCTGATCGTCATCGAGAATCGGAAGGCGTCGTCGTGGGAGGCCAAGATCGGTCGACTGAATCAGATGGGGGCGATCGGATGGGTCATCGGCCTGGCGATCGGAAGCGGTGCGCTGGCGATCGGAACCCTTCTGACAAGCGAGGAGATCGCCATCCGATCTCTCTTCGGGCTGATGGCCATCGGCGGTTTGGCGGCGAGTGCGCTCGCCGTCCGCCAGGTCCCACGAACCAGACCAATCTACACCGGCCGGCGCTTCCGAGGGATCATCCTCGCCACGGGGAACTTCCTCTTCGAGCGGATCCGATTCGCCCCGTTCCACCTGTACCATCGCCTTCGGCCACGACGTGTCCTTGCAGCGTTGCGCGATCCGAAAGGCTTTCTCCCCGGCACTCGACGCTTCCTGGCCGCCACGTTCATCACGTTCCTCGGGCTCGGGCTGTTCGGGATACCGCTTCCGCTGCTTCTCTCCGAGCGGTTCGGGTTCCCGTCCTCGATTGTCTTCGCCTATTTCACGCTTCAGCAGATCGCGGTCGTCATCGCGTTCCCACTGGCGGCACGACGGATCCGGCGATTTGGAAACCGCCACGTCCAGCTGACCACGATCGCCGCTCGTCTCGTGCTCTTTCTGGCGACGGCTGTCTTCCTCGCCTTCGCCCCCGGCCGGCCTTCGATGGCAGCGATGTTGATCGGATTCGCCGTCTACGGGTTCACGTGGTCGTACTTCCAGCTTTCGGGTATCGCCCTGGTCTCCCGATTGGCCAAGCCGGAGAACCGGGGTCTCGCACTCGGGCTGTACAACGCGCTCGCTGGCGTCGGATGGGTCGTTGCTGGCCTCGCGAGCGGTTTCCTTGCCGAGTGGGGTGGCTATCAGACGGCCTTCGGGGCGGGAGCCGGCCTGCTGGTGGTCGCATTGGCGGTCGTTCTCACCGTCCCGCAACCGACCGGAGAAGAAGAACGAGAGGACGGGCGACCGACCGAAGCTCGCCGACATCGAACGAACGGCAACTCCGCCAACGCGGAGTCAAGCTAGACGGACTCGACCTCGGTGACCCCGGGGACCTGTTCCTTGAGCGTCCGCTCGACTCCGTCTTTGATGGTCAACGCGGCCATCGGGCACCCGTGGCAAGCTCCCTGCAACCGCACGCGCACGACGCCCTCTTCGGTCACCTCGACCAACTCGATATCTCCTCCGTCGGCCTGCAGCATCGGCCGAATGCTCTCAAGCGCTTGACGAACTTCGCTCTCCATATCGAATGCCTCCAAGTACGTTCAATCCCTGCGAACCGTGCGGTCCGGAATCAAGGATACCGCGGATCGGTCTCGATTGCCCGGCTTGGCTCAGAAGAGGTCGGTCTCCGCTTCGACGGATTCGGGTGGCTCACTCACGCGGGGGAGGCAATCGGCTGGACCGATATCGCACCAGCGGCACTCCGACCAAGCCGGCGTCTTGGCCAGCGGCTTCTCCCCCCCAACGCGATGGACGAGTCCGACGAATCGTTCGCGGAACGCGTCATCGACCGCCGTCCCCGGTACATCGATAGACCCGCTGCGATAGACGACGCGACCGGAGAGCTCGATCCCTTCCGTTCGGGGATTCTTGATCGGCAAGAGAAGAAGGTAGACGAGAACCTGAAGCTGGTCGGACGTTCTCGGTCGACCGGTCTTGCAATCCTCGATCACGCCTCGCCCGTTCCGGATTGCGAGGATGTCCGGCCGCCCGGAGACCGTGATCCCGGTTCTTCCTTTGCGCTTGAACGCGTTCTCCTCTTCGACGTAGACGTCGAACCCCTCCTCGATCAGCTGGGCTCGGCGCGCGTTGACCAGTTCGTTGTGGTCGACTGTCCATCGGGCCAAGTCGAAATCGACCGGCAGCTTGTCGTACTCCTTGTGATGGGCGCGAAACCAGGCCGACCATTCGCACGTCGACTCGCCCGCGAGCAGCTTCGTCAGCCAGGTCACCCAAATGTACGGTTCGTTCCTTCGCACGGCCATCGCCGATCGCCCCTCTCGCGACGGAGTCTGCCATGAAAGGCTAGGCGGTCGACACGGAAGCGTCAAGGAGATCAAAAGGAGACACGCCGTCGGACGACGGCGCTATCTACAACGTACGTTATTCAGGAGCGATGTGTCAAGGTCTCTCAAGCTGGACTTGAAAGATTACGTTCAGGCCTCCGGCCTGAGCCGGGCCGTCGCACGATTCCGCGACGGCGTTCCGCTCAGTCCGCGCCTCTCAGGCGAAGCTCGACACGTGAGGTCCCGCTCTCGTCCGCCGATCAGGCTCTCTGCACCTTGCGGTCCTCGATGACCTTCTCCGCAATGCTGTAGGGAACGGCCTCGTAGTGCTCAAAATGCATCGAGAAGGTTCCACGTCCGCTCGTTTGGTTCCGGAGATCCGACGCATAGCCGAACGTCTCCGCAAGGGGCACCCGCGCCCGAAGAACCGTCCCACCGGCCTTTGTTTCCATCCCGAGAACTCGCCCTCGCTTGCTGCACAAGGTTCCGGTGATCGCCCCCGTGTATTCCTCCGGCGCGATCACCTCGACCGACATCACCGGCTCGAGGAGCTCGAGCCCCGCTTTCAGACAGGCTTCGCGGAACCCCATCCTTCCGCACGTTCGGAATGCCTGCTCCGAGGAGTCGACTTCATGCATCGATCCGTCAACGATCGTGACCCGGATGTCGACCATGGGGAAGCCCGCGTAGGGTCCTTCGGCCATCTCTTCGAGAATCCCCCGCTCGATCGCCGCAAGGAACTCGCGCGTGATCTTGCCCCCCGTGATCGTATCCTCGAACTGGAAGCCGTTCCCCGGATCCGTCGGCTCGACGCGGAAGATGGCGTGCGCGTACTGGCCCCGGCCGCCCGTCTGCTTCACATGTCGGTACTCGTGCTCGACAGCTCCGAGGATCGTCTCGCGGTAGGCGACCTGTGGACGATCGGCATGGACCGTGACGCCGAACTCGCGCTTCAGCCGGTCGACGATGATCTCCAGATGCAGTTCCCCCATCCCGGAGATCACAACCTCGCTCGTCTCCGGATCGGACCGAACGACGAACGTCGGATCCTCTTCGGCAAGACGATGAAGGGCCGCAGATAGCTTGTCCCGATCGTCCCTGGAGGCAGGCGAGACGGCGACGCCGATCACCGGAGTGGGGAATTCGATCGACTCGAGAAGGATCGGGTGTTCGCGACTGCAGATCGTGTCTCCCGTCTGCGTATCGGACAGCCCGACAACGGCTCCAACGTGCCCGGCACGCAACGCCTCGATCGCCTCACGATCGTTGGCGTGCATCTCGAACAACCGCCCGACCCTCTGAATCTTCTCGCGACTGGCGTTGTAGACCTGTTCCCCCGCCCGGAGAATCCCTGAGTAGACGCGCACGTACGTCAGCTTCCCCATGTGCCGGTCGGTCTGGACCTTGAACGCAAGAGCCGCAAGCGGCGCATCATCGGCAGGATGGCGAATCAGCTCTCGATCGGACTCCGTGCTCGCTCCGATGACCGGTGGAACATCGACCGGCGAAGGGAGGTAGTCGACGATTCCGTCGAGGAGCAGTCGAACCCCCTTGTTCCTGAACGCCGCTCCACAAAGGACGGGGATGAACCGCCCCTCGATCGTCGCTCGGCGAACTGCGCGGATGACCTCGTCGGGCTTCGGCGTCTCCCCCTCGATGAACTTCTCCATCAGGTGATCGTCTTGCTCGCTGATCCGCTCGATCATCCGCTCCTCGGCCGCTCGTGCCGCTTCGAGAAGATCTGCGGGGACTTCTTCGACGCGGATCGTCGCCCCCTTGGGGGCGTCATCGTAGTAGACGGCCTTCATGTGAACGAGGTCGACCACGCCCTGGAAGTTTCCCTCCACCCCGATTGGGATGACGACGGGGACGGCATTCGCGCCAAGTTCCTGGCGTATCTCTTCGACAACCCGTTCGAAGTCGGCTCCGGCGCGATCCATCTTGTTGACGAAGGCGATTCGCGGAACCCGATATTTCTCCGCTTGTCGCCAAACCGTTTCCGCCTGGGGCTGAACCCCGCCGACCGCGCAGAATAGGGCGACCGTTCCGTCGAGGACACGGAGTGATCGTTCGACTTCCGCGGTGAAATCAACGTGCCCCGGCGTGTCGATGATGTTGATTCGGTGATCACGCCAATACGTCGTCGTAGCGGCCGACGTGATCGTAATCCCCCGCTCCTGCTCCTGAATCATCCAATCCATTGCCGCTTCGCCGTCGTGCACCTCGCCGATCTTGTGTCGCTTTCCCGTGAAGTACAGAATTCGCTCGGTGACCGTCGTCTTGCCGGCGTCGATGTGAGCCATCACGCCGACGTTTCGCGTCTTCTCGATCGGAGTTACCTTGATCATCGCTGCTCCTTCATCGCCCCGATACATCAAGCGTCGAAACGATTCACGAAAGCAAACCGGATCGTCTGGAACGGTTGCTGTAGGGAATCGCCCACGGTGACGCCGATCTGCGGAGGGGCGAGCTTGAGCGCGTAGCGTACGCGACCGCGGGGCCGGTGTCAACGAACCTCAAGGGCGGCCCGACAGCCTGCTGTAGGATGTCCTGCGATGAGAAGAGGTCGCCGCACCGTGGTTCTCGACACGAACGTCTTCGTCGCCGCCGGGTTTCGAACGAAGAGCGACTCGGCCCGGATCCTCCGAGCCGTCCGCGCTACCGATCTCCGGATGGTCTGGGACGAAGAGACTCGCAGAGAGACGCGGAGAGTCCTGGAAAGGATCCCACCTCTCTCGTGGGCCGATGTGGCTGACCTCTTCCGAAACGAAGACCGCTGGCCGACAACGACCGATCCGGGGCGCTTCGGTCAGGTTCCGGATGCGACGGACCGGAAGTTCGCCGCACTCGCTCATGCGTCCGGCGCCGTTCTGATCAGTCAGGACGACGATCTTCTCGCTCATCCTGAGCGAATCGACGTTCTCGTTCTCACACCGAGCGAGTTTCTCTCCGACCGCTGGGCGACACTCCGAGCATAACCCGTTGGCCTGGCGAATCCCCATCGGTTAGACTTGATTCGCTTCCTCCTTGGAGAGTGAGGGCAAAAACAGAAACGCCGCAAACGCTGTTGGGCTCTTGACTTCCGCGATCTCAGCTGCTATCATCTCCCTTCACTACGGACGTCCGATCGAACCAACCGGATCGCCGCGAGCGCGCCCGGAGTTCGCGCGATCACCTTGACCCAACCCACGAGGAGGAGACGATGAGAACGGACGACTCGGTCGGAACCGATCGCAACGAACGACTCGATGAGGCGCTCGCCATCCTCGATCGCTACTTCGGCCGCCGCAACCAGGAGGGTCTCGGCCCGGGACTCGCCGTCGCGTTGACGGACCGAAGCGGCCTGATCGGGGAGTTCGCTTACGGATTCGCCGACGCCTGCCGCCGAACGCCTGTCACGCCCGATACGCTCTTCCAGATTGGCTCCATCACCAAGACGATCATCGGCACGGCCTGCATGCGTCTCGCCGAACGACGCGCCCTCGATTTGGATGCTCCGGTAACCGAATACCTCGACTGGTTCGACATCCGGTCTCCCTACGCCCCGATTACGGTTCATCACTTGCTGACACACACGGCCGGGATTGCGAGCATGATCGATAGCGTCCCGGCATCGAGGTTCACCGTCTGGCTCCTTCGAGAGACAGACGCCCTCTTCCCGCCGGGAGAGCGGTTCCATTACTCGAACGTCGGCTACGGAGCCCTCGGCTACGTCCTCGAGAACGCGGCCGGACTCCCTCTCGTCGATGTCATCCGCTCCGAGGTCGTCGAGCCCCTGAAGATGGGTGACGGAACAATCGCGACGACGCACGAGCTCTTCGATCGGATTGCGAGGGGACACAAGAACGGTCCGACCGACGATCGACCACCGAAACCTGGAGACCCTTTCCTCCCGGTTCCTTGGTTCGAGTTCGTCTCCGGCTGTGGAAGCTTCACCTGTGCGCCACGCGACTTGGCCGCCTTCCTTCGCATGTTTCTCAACCGCGGCGAGGCATCCGGCAGCCTCTACTTGCACCCTGAGAGTCTCGATCGCATGACGAGCGACGAGCACATGACGACACCCTTCGAAGACGAGTACGTCTTCGGCTACGGGCTCTTCACCGGGACTCCGGAGCGCTACGGCGGTCATCGAATCGTGAAGATGGGCGGCGAGAATCTCGGATACGAAGCATCAATGATCGGCGACGTCGACGACGGCGTCGGCGTCGTGATCTTCGTCAACAGCTTCGCCGTCCCCCTTGCGGAGACCGACTTCGCCCTCCGCGTTCTGCAAGCGCTCGCTCGCGGAGAAGCGTTTCCAGAGGCTCCCCGCGGGGAGACGACTGACATGCGGGATCCGAAGGACGTTGCTGGCGTCTATCGATCGAACGGCGACCCCCTCGTCTGCGAGGTGGTCGATGGGAAGCTCGTCGTCTCCTTCCGCGGTGAACGAGCCGATGCCCACAGACTGTGGGGCGACACATACCAGACCTCACACTCGCATCTTGGCCGCGACCTCCTTCGATTCGCCCGCGACGAGGAGACGGGAAAGGTTGTCGAGGCGATCTCCGGAGCGCTCTGGTTTCGAGGTGAGGCCTGCGAGGGACCGGACACGTTCGAGGCCCCGGCCGAGTGGACGGCCTACATCGGACACTACCGCTCATTCGCCCCGCTGATCCCGAGTTTCCGCGTCGTCTTACGGAAGGGTCGACTGATCGTAATCTGGGCGGGCGGCTACGCCGAGACGACGCTCGTCGATGACGGAGACGGACGATTCCACAGCGACCCTCCCTCCTTCGCGATGGAGCAGGTTCGCTTCGATGCAATCGCCGATGGACGAGCTCAACGCTGCACGCTCGGCGGTGGAACCTACGTTCGCGTCGACACCCCCTGAGGCCGTCCGTGACGGTGTCGAGACGGCACTGAAGCATCCTTCGATCGCATGAAGCGCCGGCCAAAGGAGTGTCACATGGACAAGGAAGGATTCGCAGCGTACCTGAAAGAACGGAAGCTCACAGATGAGCAGATCGACGCGTCCATCTCTACCGCAGAGGCGTTCGAGACCTTTCTGCTCGACGGGGACCTCAAGACGGGTGCAACTGCGGCGACGACCACCGACGTCAACAGATTCTCGATGCAGATGATCGCTCGAGGACTGAACACGTGGGACCACTACGTCGCCCTCCTCCGGTTCGGCCGCTTCGTCGGGAACGACGCGGTGCACATCGGTGCTCTCGAGCTCATCGACGGGGCCGAGGCCCTGGGGAATCTGCATGCCAAACTCGCAGAGGTGATTGGGGAGACCGCGCGGGACGAGATCTTCGCCGGCGTCGACCTTCCTCCACTGGGAACTCCAAACGCGGAGAAGCCGGCCTTGATGCAGACGGTCATACAACGAATGGAGGCGTCGCTCGATTCACAGACGTGCGTACGGGTGCTCGGAAGCGGCCTGCGGTATCTCGAAGACGACTGGTATCGTGACGCGAAGCGAACCTACGAGGAGGCCGGGGGAATCGACGCCTACCTCGAGCAAAAGCGGAAGGACTTCGTCGCCGAACTGAAGAAGCACCGAGACGAGGGGACCCTCTTCTTCAGCCAGCCGATCACCGACGAAGTGATCGACTACGTCAAGCGCCATCCGGAGATCGAGTCCGGCGTCCGGAAGGGAAACGTCATCATCGAGGCGAAGATCCCGCACCAGGCAGTTGCATTCCTCGCCGCGAGCGACCCGCGGGAGAAGGCTCACCACTACTGCCATTGCCCGTGGGTGAAGGAATCGCTGCGGAATGGGCCGTCGGAGATTCCACCGACCTTCTGCAATTGCAGCGCCGCGTTCCACAAGAAGCCCTACGAGGTGATCTTCGACCGGGCGCTGAAGGCCGAGGTTCTCGAGACCGTCCTTGCCGGCGATCCGTGGTGCAGATTCGCCATCCACCTCCCGGATGGAGTCGTCTAGCCGGAGGAATCGAGGTAGCCAAGAGCGTAAGGAGAAGCTTGGATGACCATCGAGCAAGGGGGGGCCGAAGGCATTGCAGGCTGTTCACCAGCGGCTGACAAGTGCAGAGATCACGGAGATGAAGCAGCAGGGGCTGCTCAACGGGGCCGAGCTTTGCAGGACGTCCCAGAGCATCCGTGATTCGCTGGGCTCAATCATCGACCTCGTGGATGAGGTTCCATCCATCGGCACGGAAGTCGCAGGACTCCTTCGCTTCTTGAAGGAGCTCTCGGATGCCACGTGTCCCGGGACACGTGGATAGGGACTCCCACGGGCCCGTCATCTCCGAGCGGGAGCGAGAGGCCCCTTCAACTCCCCGACGGACAGTCCAGCGAGAACCGGTTAGGGTGTGTGAATCGACTGGTCGATCATCCGGAACGCCTCGAAGTCGTAGCCCTGCGCCTCAAGTCGCTCGACGATGCAACGAAACGTCTCCTCCGGCAGCGTCGGCGTTCGACTGAGAATCCAGCCGAACCGGTACGATGGATGGCCGACCACGGCATACTGGTAGTCCGGATCCAGATCGACGATCCAGTAGTCGCCGGGGAAGAGCCAGAACCACAATAGGCGGACGAACGAGACCTTCAGCTTCGTCGGTTCTTCCGGATTCGGAGTCCACGCTCGACCGACGGCAACGTCGGGTACCCCGTCGGCGTTGTAGCAGGTGTTGGTCACCTCGATCTTCCCATTCTCGAGAAGCCGGTACTCGGCCGTCGTCCCCGCGACGCACTGCCGCTCGAACGAGGTCGGGATGCTGGCAATCGCGTACCAAAGCCCCATATACCGCTCGACATCCAGGGACTCGACAACCGTCGGTGCAGCGCCTGCCGCCAAGGAAAGGATGCCTCCCGCCAGAACCATCGTCATCACCGTCCGGATCCTCCCGTTCATGTTCCCTCCTCGTGGAGATAGACTACTCCCGCGAAGCGTCCTCGTGAAGCGCTCGAAGACAGACGGGAGACGGACCCGGCACAGATTGGAAGACGCGACCGGGAAGGGAGATCCATGAACGCAAACGATGCCCGAGGTGCCCTGCTCGAATCCGTAGGCGTGAACGTCCCGTTTCTCTGTAGCCTGGCGACCGTTCGGGAGGACGGCGGGCCGGCGGTCCGATTCGTTCGCGCGAAGGCGGACGAGAACATGATTCTGAGGATCCCAACCTTCAACGGAACCCAGAAGACCCGTCAGATCCGAGCCGACGGACGCGTCTGCATCACGTGCGGAGACATCGATTCGGATCGCCCCGGAACGTACTTCCAGATCGAAGGTGACGCCGAGATCTCCACGGACCCCGACGAACGAGAGGCCTGTTGGACGCCACGTCTCGAAAGGTGGTTCTCCGGCGCCGAGGACGAGGTCTATGTCGTCGTCCGAGTCGCCGTCACCTCGATCCTCGCGCTGCCGATCGGACGAAGCGAAGGCGCACTCGTCTGGAGGCCGAACTCCTCCTAGATCAGTCCCCAAGGAGGCTTGAGACGTCGAAGACGATGGGCCCCGGCGTTGGATTCCCTCGATCGGCGAATGTTCGATCGTCTCGACGGAGGTTTCAACGACGCACTCCGGAGGATTCGTCCAGTACACCCACTCGCCAATGTCGGCCGTTGCCGACGACTGCGTCGGCATCGGAAAGCGCACGTCGATCACCGTCTGCTCTTCGCAAAGCTCCAACGGCTGAGGGCGATCCGGCATGGTTTCTCCGCATGTTCCGAAGATACAGGACGGGGAACCGTCTTCGGGCTCCAACGGCTACCCAGACCCCGAGCCCGCCGAGTTCGGCATCCCGATGAACCCTCCTCACGCCATCTGTGGGGATGTTGACAGCTGCGAGAGAACATGCTAGAATCCCCATACCATCCTCTCGGATGTTCCAAGGAGGGCAGCGATGTCCGATCGACGGACTGTGCAGGGGGAACCGGCAGGCGAAAACGGGCTTCACCGACTGAAACGAGGGACGGAGACGATCCGAGGAACGATCACGATCGCCCTCGGGCCGATCCGGATTCAGATCGAGGCGCTCTAGACAGAGCGCCTGCGTGCTACGGATCCGCCCGCACATCGGGAAAGGAGCATCGAACTGAGCGAGACGGAGAAGATCACAATCAACCTCGGTCCGGTCGATCTCGGGCGCATCGACCTGCTCGTCCAGCAGGGGCTGTACACCAATCGGACCGACCTGATCCGGACCGCGATCCGAAACCAGCTCGACCGTCACGAGCCGGTCGTGCAAGAGGCGATCGTCAAGCAGTCGGCAGCCGTCGGCGTGCTCGTGCTCGGAAGGAAGGAACTCGAGGCACGACAGGCGAGCGGAGAGCGGATGAAGCTCTTCCTCCTCGGCATGCTCGTCCTCACGAACGACGTCACGCCGGAACTCGCCCTGGGGGCGATCGAGTCAATCACCGTCTACGGCGTCTTCCGAGCTCCCGATGCGGTGCGGGAAGCGCTCAAAGACCGGATTCGCCGGTAGCGAGAGCCATGGCCCGTCACATCCCGATGGAGGTTCGGCTGACCCGACGGCCGGTCGATCGCACCCACCCGGGTCGCTCCGTCCGCGAAACCGACCGACAGGATCTGGCGATCCTGCTGTACGCCGCGTACCGCGGAACGATCGACGACGAGGGAGAGACCTTCGCCGACGCCCTCGCCGAGATCGACAAGCTCTTCGCGGGAGGCTACGGCGAGTTCCTACCCGACTGCTCCTTCGTCATCGAACAAGGCGAGTTCCTCGCCTCGGCGAGCCTCGTCACCTGGTGGGACCCGCACGACGCGCCGCTCGTCGCGTTCACGATGACGCGGCCGGAAGCCCGCGGACGGGGGATGGCACGAACGCTGCTCGGGGAGAGCATGAACGTCCTTCTCCAGCGCGGGTATGAGCGTCTGACGTTGATCGTGACGGATGGGAATGCACCGGCTCAGAGGCTCTACAGGTCTCTCGGTTTCCAAAAGATCACCGACGTGCTTACGCAACGATGAGGAACGCCGGCTGAAGCGACGCAACCCGTGGAATCCCGTTTTCCGGACCTTATGTCGCAACTTGCCGGACATGCGTAGTTCTCAATGCTTGTGCGAACCTCTGGCTTCTCAATTCCGCGGACACTCCGACGGTTCCGATCTGTACGACACTTGCTGTACACATTGGGGACAGGAACTTGCACCTCCCGCCAGGCTATATATACTGAGGACTGTAACTACATAGCCCGCCACGGTTCACCCGAACCTCCCTCACCGCGGAGCCCGGGGCGGGGATCCCCCGGTCCCCGCCCCACACGGCTGATTCCGCATCCACGATGCGCCCTCGTCTCGAATCGGACGCGAGCACCGATCTCGTATAATCGTCCCTCGCGGACGCGTCGCCGACGCGCCGCCGCAGGTCGAATCACCGGGAGGAGAACGTGAAGGACCAGACAACATCGATGGAGAAGATCGTCGCACTCTGCAAGCGGCGTGGGTTCATCTTCCAATCGAGCGAGATCTACGGCGGAATCGGCGGATTCTGGGACTACGGGCCGCTCGGCGTCGAACTGAAGCGAAACATCAAAGAGGCCTGGTGGCGCGACATGGTCACCGGAAACGACAACACCCGGGCGCCCGAAGGGGCTCCTTCGACGTTCGATATGGTCGGGCTCGAATCGACGATCATCATGCATCCGCAGGTGTGGCGAGCGAGCGGCCACTTCGACCTCTTCTACGACCTGTTCGTCGACTGCAAAGCCTGCAAAGGGCGATTCCGAGCCGATCAGATTCATGACAGCGCGTGCCCTCGGAAGCCGAGCAAACGTCCCGGCGAACACGACGAGTGCGATCTGACCGACCCACGCGAATTCAACCTGATGTTCAAGACCTACGTCGGGGCGTTGCTCGATCCGGAGGCGGAAGCCTATCTTCGCCCCGAGACGGCGCAAGGGATGTTCGTCAACTTCAAGAACGTCCTGTCCTCTTCGCGCGTGAAGGTTCCGTTCGGAATCGCTCAAATCGGCAAGTCGTTCCGAAACGAGATCACCCCGCGGAATTTCACCTTCCGATCGCGGGAGTTCGAACAGATGGAGATGGAGTTCTTCTGCTCGCCAGAGGCCTCAGAAGCCTGGTATGCCTACTGGCGCGACCGAAGGCTCGCTTGGTACATCGGACTCGGCCTCGACGGTGCCAACCTCCGCCTTCGTGAGCACGGCCCGAGTGAGCGCGCTCACTACTCGTGCGGGACGGCCGACATCGAGTACGCCTTCCCGTTCCTCTCGGACGGCGAGTTCGGCGAGCTCGAGGGAATCTCCCATCGCGGCGACTTCGATCTGCGCAGCCACATGGAAGGAAAGCTCGTCAAGGACGGTGACGACCTCGTCGTCGAGCGGGACGAGCACGGGCAACCTCGCTACCCGGGAAGCGGAAAGGACCTCTCGTACTTCGACGATACGACCCAATCGAAGTACATCCCGCACGTGATCGAACCGGCAGCCGGAGCGGACCGGACAAGTCTCGCCTTTCTCTGCGAGGCCTACGACGAAGACGCCATCCCTGACGAGAAGGGCGTCTTGCAGGAGCGGGTCGTTCTTCGGCTCCATCCTCGAATCGCCCCGATCAAGGCGGCGGTCTTCCCCCTGGTCAAGAAGGACGGGCAGCCGGAAGCGGCCGCCGAGATCTACCGCGACCTGATGAAGCGATGGAACGCCTTCTACGACGAGAAAGGATCGATCGGGAAGCGATACCGTCGTCAAGACGAATCGGGAACTCCGTTCTGTATCACCGTCGATCATCAGACGATGCAGGACGAGACGGTCACCCTCCGCGACCGCGACACGACGGAGCAGACGCGTGTGAAGATCCCCGAGATTGTGTCGGTCCTCGCCGAACACCTCGACAACTGAGACAAGTCGACCGATTGACCACTCGGGACCTCTGATCTCTGGAACGCCGACAGACGCTACGTCATCGATGTGCTCTCGTCAGATCGGGAGAAGAACTAGCCTTCGTCTTGATTTATACTTTGTCTTTGTTTAGTATTAGTCCATGACCTCACGTGAGGAACGATCGAAGAAGCTGCGGGACATCGGCTTGGTCCCAACGATTCAGCGATTGGCCGTGCTAGAGGCCCTAGAGGGATCGCGCGATCATCCGACTGCAGACGAAATCCATGGAACGGTCCGCAAGCAGTTCCCGTCGATCTCACGAGCGACGGTCTACAACACGCTCGATGCGTTGACGCGGGCGGGAATGATCCTTCGGTTGACCGTCGATCCGGCGGCCGTTCGATACGACGCCTTCGTCGGTCCTCACGCACACTTCCGATGTCGCGTTTGTGGAACGGTCTACGACATCGACTTGAGAAACGGTCGACCGATCGACCCTGAAGCTGACGGCCACAAAGTCGAATCGATACGTACCTATGCATTCGGCGTCTGCGCTCAATGCTTGAAGGACGAGAAGAACGAAGCGGAAGGCCGACACCCAACGGCAACGCAGAGACGTGCGTCACGGAAGCGTTCTTCCGCCAACCCGAAAGACCCAAGGCACGGAGGCTGAGCCATGCCAGAGCTTCCGGAAGTCGAGACCCTTGTGCGATCTCTCCATTCCATCGCGGGAACGCACATCGTCGAGGCGGAGATTCTTGATGATCGGCTAGCCCTGGCCGGAGACGAACTGATCGGGGCCTCAATCGTCGGTGTAACACGCCGCGGGAAGTACATCGTCATCGGTCTGAACGGCCGAGGCGATCTGATCGTCCACCTGCGGATGTCCGGTCGTCTTCGCCTCGATCGCTCGGAGTGCGAAACCCCTTACACGCGGATGATCCTCCGACTCGACTCGGGACAGTCGGTCTACTTCGTCAATCCACGCCGCCTCGGAACTGTCATGCTTTGCCCGAACGGCTTCGAGGCGAATCTCGGCGTGGAGCCGACGGGAGAGGCGTTCACGATCGAGAGGCTCGCCGACCTCGCGGGAATGTGCCGTGCGCCGGTCAAACAGCTCCTTCTCAATCAGCGAAAGATCGCCGGGATCGGGAATATCTACGCTGCCGAGGCGCTCTGGCGGGCGCAGATCGACCCACGTCGACCCGGTGACTCTCTCGGAACCGGCGAAATCGAAGCACTCCACGTTGGGATCACCTCCGTCCTCACCGATGCGATCGCCCAACTCGGAACGACGATCGGAACGAGCGTATCCGACTATCGCCTCTCAGCGGAAGAGGGCGGCTCATTCCAGAATCACCTTGCTGTCTACGGGCGCAAGGACGAGCCGTGCGAACGGTGCGGAACTCGGATTGAACGAATCATCCAGGCCGGACGATCCACCTGGTTCTGCCCGGCCTGTCAGCAATAGAACGAGTGAGAGGCCGAAGGAGGCTTGAACATCCATGGAAGAACGACACAGACGGAATACCTCCTGACGTGGTCGCCGCGAGATTGAGAAGACGCTCGACGTCTTCTTGCTCTCGGGCACACGACACAACTCGCCGAGATCGGATGAATCGAGACCAAGAGCAAGAAGCAAAGGAGAGGACACGATGACCGAACAGAGACTCCCGTTGATTGGAGATCCCTTTCCGACGATGACCGTACAGACGACGCACGGGAAGAAGACGCTTCCCGACGCGTACGCCGGGAAGTGGTTCGTTCTATTCAGCCATCCGGCTGACTTCACGCCGGTCTGTACGACCGAATTCGTGGCGTTTCAGAAGCGTTACGGCGCCTTCAAAGAGCTGAACACCGAGTTGATCGGCATGAGCGTCGATCAAGTCTTCTCGCACATCAAGTGGACCGACTGGATTCGGGAGACGCTCGACGTAACGATCGAGTACCCGATCATCGCCGGAACGGAGTCGGTCGCACACACGCTCGGGCTGATTCACCCCGGAAAGGGGACGAACACCGTTCGGGCCGTCTTCGTCGTCGATCCCAACGGGATTGTTCGCGCGATTCTCTACTACCCCCAGGAACTCGGTCGAAACATGGACGAGATCGTTCGAATGATCCGCGGATTCCAAATCGCCGAGACCCACGGCGTCGCCATCCCGGCTGGTTGGCCCGAGAACGAGCTGGTTCAGGACCACGTGATCGTACCTCCCCCAACCGACCAGGCGACCGCATCGGAGCGGGTCGGGAAGGAAGATTGCTTCGATTGGTGGTTCTGCCACAAGAAGCTGTAGAAAGGAACGCTCATGATCGGACAACGGATGCGCGATGCACTAAACGACCAGATCATGCACGAGACCTTCTCGGCCTACCTCTACGTCTCGATGGCCGCCTACTTCCATGATGCCGGCCTCGACGGAATGGCGCAGTGGATGAAAGCACAGGCTCAGGAGGAACTCGGCCACGCGCTTCGCTTCTTCAACCACATCAACGAGCGCGGCGGGCGAATCGAACTCCAAGCGATCGAGCGCCCGAAGAGCACGTGGAATTCGCCCCTCGACGCGTTCAACGCCGCCTTGGATCACGAGAAGTTCATTACCGGACGGATCGACGAGCTGGCGAAGATTGCCGACGAGGAGAACGACCGTGCGGCCGGGATCATGCTCCAGTGGTTCGTGACGGAACAAGTGGAGGAAGAGGATTCGGTCGCCAAGGTGATCAACGCACTTCAGTTGGTCGGAGAGAAAGGGCCGGGGCCGCTGATGCTCGATCGCGAACTCGGTCAGCGAAGCGCCTCGCCGTTCCCGCCAACGTACCAAGCGGGAGAGGAAGACGCAGGTGGGTGAGGCCGCGCATGGGGAGACGATGAACTTCACGTTTGTCACCGACAGCCCGGGTGTGAACCAAGCGCTCTTCCAGATCACCCACGGTCTCTACATCGTGACCGCCCGATCCGAAGATCGCATCAACGGACAGTGTCTCGATGCGCTGATGCAGGTGACGAACATGCCGCCACGAATGGCGATCGGAATCGGTGTGAAATCATTGACACGAGAGATGATCGCTGAAAGCGGCCGCTTCGTCGTCTCCGTCCTCGATCGGGAGGACAACCGATGTCCCGATTTGATTCGCCGCTTCGGGTTCCAGTCGGGGCGAACCGTCGACAAGTTCGACGGCTTCCCGCACGAGCTGACTGAAGGGGGAATCCCCTACCTTCCGAACGCCGTTGCCGTCTTCGAGTGCACGGTGATTCCGGGAATGACCGTCGATCTCGGAACCCACTCTCTTCTTGTCGCCTCCGTCGATCGCGCCGGAACGCGCGAAGGGGGTGAACCGTTGACCTACAACGAGTACCGCAAGCGAATCAGGAAAGGAGCGTAACGCCCCATGGAGAAATGGATTTGCACCGTCTGTGGATACACATACGATCCGTCGGTGGGCGATCCATCGAGCGACATTGCGCCCGGAACATCGTTCGAGGACCTCCCTGAAGACTGGGTTTGCCCGGTCTGCGGCGTCGGGAAGGACATGTTCGAGAAGGTCGACTGAAGCGTTTCGGCCGAGACCGCTCCCCGCCGAATGGGAAGGAAACGTAGGGACGGATGCCGGCGGGGACCCGGTCGAGGTCGACAAAAACCAAGCAGCAAACACGGAAGGGAGGTGCCCTTGAAGGCACGCACGATCCGCCCTGGGATCGAATGGATGGGTTCGATCGACTGGGACCGGCGCCTGTTCGACGAGTTGATCCCGCTCCCCGACGGAACGAGCTACAACGCATATCTCATCCGCGGAAGCGAGAAGACAGCGTTGATCGATACCGCGGACCCAACGAAACGCAATGAGATCCTCGAGCAGCTCGAGGACGTCGAGCGACTCGACGTGTTGATCGTGCAGCACGTCGAGCAAGATCACTCCGGGACGGCCCCGCTCGTCCTCGAACGATTCCCGGAGATACGGATCGTCTCGAGTCCGAAAGCGGTGCCGATGATCGCCGATCACCTTGGGATCTCCCCAGACCGGATCACGGCCGTCGAAGACGGGGAGAGCCTCTCGCTGGGGGACCGAACGCTCGAGTTCCTCCACGCCCCGTGGGTTCACTGGCCGGAGACGATGCTCACGTACTTGCGCGAGGAGAGGATCCTGTTCACGTGCGATCTCTTCGGCTCTCACGTGGCGACGAGCGACTTGTTCGCGGTCGATCGACTGCGCGTCTGCGAGGCGGCGAAACGGTACTTCGCCGAGATCATGATGCCGTTCTCAAACTTGATCCGCTCGCATCTGGAGAAACTCGAGCCCTACGAGATCGAGATGATCTGTCCGAGTCACGGTCCGATCTACGACGACCCGAAGTTCATCCTCGATGCGTACCGGCACTGGGTACACGATCCGCCGAGGAACCTCGTCGTTCTCCCCTATGTGTCCATGCACGGGAGTACCGCGCAAATGGTCAACCACCTGATCGAAGCGCTGACCGATCGGGGCGTCCGCGTCGAGTCGTTCAATATGTCCAAGACAGATCTCGGTGCGTACGCCGTCCGGCTGGTCGACGCGGCAACCGTCATCTTCGCCACGCCGACGGTCCTCGTCGGCCCGCACCCACAGATCGTCTTCGCGGCCTATCTGACAGCCGCCCTCCGCCCAAAGCTGAAGCAAGGAGCAGTGATCGGATCGTTCGGATGGGCCGGCAAGGCAGCGGAGCAAACGCAGGATCTCTGCTCCAAATTGAAGATCGATTGGCTGGAACCGGTCTTCACCAAAGGACTCCCGCGTCGGGAGACGTTCGACGCCCTCGATCGGCTCGCCGGCGAGGTCGCCGAACGGCACAAGGATTTGGCATGAGCGAGCGACAAGCGACGCAGATGGACAAGAGCATCTTCGTGGCCGGGGCCGCCGGAGAGGGAATCCAGACGATCGGCGACGTCGTATCGAGAACGTTCCTTCACCACGGTTATCCCGTCTTTGCGTCGCAGGAGTTCGAGTCGCGAATCCGAGGGGGCAATTCCAGCGTTCGAGTCCGGATTACCGACGCGCCCCGCAACGCGCCGGTCGCGGCGGCCGACATTCTGCTCGCATTGAACCCGGAGGCGCAAGCCCACTACGCGGACACTCTGCACCCCGAAGGGCTCGTGATCGCAGGAGAAGGGGCCGGGCTTGTGATCCCCTTCGTCGATCTGGCGGTCGAACACGGAGGGGCCAAGATCTATGCCAACGCCGTCGCTGCCGGCGCCCTGTGCGCCGTCGCCGGCCTCCCGTTCGCAACACTCCAAAAGGTCCTCGAGAACGCGTTCTCCGAGCGCGGGGAGGAGGTCGTAGAGGCGAACGTGGCTGCAGCGCGAGCCGGCTTCGATCAAGCCCTCGATGAGCTTGGCGACCGCCGTCCCAAGGAACTCCCGAAACGAGACGGAGCCTACGCCTTCGCCTCCGCACACGAGACCATCCCGATCGCAGCCGCTGCGTCAGGCTGCCGCTTCATCAGCGCGTACCCGATGTCGCCCTCCACCGGCATCATCACCGCCTTCGCTCGGAGTCCGGACCTCGGAGTCTTTACCGAACAGGCGGAGGACGAGATCGCCGCCATCAACATGGCACTCGGAGCGAGCGCCGCCGGCGCCCGTGCGATGACGGCAACCTCGGGCGGCGGATTCGCCCTGATGGTCGAGGGCCTGAGCCTCGCCGGGATGATCGAAACACCGATCGTCATCGTTCTTGCACAACGACCCGGACCGGCGACCGGTCTGCCGACCCGGACGGCACAGGAAGATCTTCTCTTCGCCGTCCGCGCCGGGCACGGCGAGTTTCCCCGCGCGATCCTCGCCCCTTCCGACCCGCAGGAGGCAATCGACCTGACGGTCAAAGCGTTCGACCTCGCCGACCGTTTCCAAATCCCGGCGATTCTGCTGACCGACCAGTTCCTCGCGGACTCCTCGTTCTCGCTCGACGGGCTCGCCCTGCCCGCGGAGATTCCCGAGGATCACTTGGCAGATCCCGCCAGGCAGCCGAAGGAGTATGCGCGCTACGCATCGAACTCATCCGGAATCTCCCCCCGTCTGGCCTTCGGACAAGGAGGCCGGGTCGTCTGCATCGACAGCGACGAACACACCCCGGAAGGACACATCACCGAGGACCTGCAGTCCATCCGCCCAGCGGCAGTCGAGAAGCGACTCGAGAAGCTCCGGCACGTCCGAGCCGAGATCTCCCCGCCACGCGTCGATCGAATCGAGGACGCCGAGACGATCCTGATCGGCTGGGGGTCGACGCGCGGAGCAATCACCGAAGCGGTCGATCGTCTACGAAGCGATGGACGCAAGGTCGGATCGATCCATTTCTCGGAGCTCTGGCCACTTCCCGACCTGTCCTTCGAAACCGAATCGGTCGCGTACTGGACGGTCGAGGGGAACACAACCGGGCAGCTCGCCGGTCTTCTCCGCGGCGAACTCGGTTGGCCGATCGTCGGGACAATCGGACGGAGTGACGGACTCCCGATCGACGCCAGCTTCGCGATCCGCGAGCTGATGGGGAGGATCTCATGACGGACCTGAAGGAGTACGCAGTCTCGATCGAGAATCAATGGTGCCCCGGCTGCCCGAACTTCGGGATCCTCACCGCGATGAAGCGAGCTCTCGTCGATCAAGGGCTCAAACCCCACGAGGTCTGTCTCGTCTCGGGGATCGGCCAGGCGGCGAAGCTGCCGCACTACCTGAAAGCGAACGTCTTCAACGGCCTTCACGGACGTGCCATCCCTGCGGCGACCGCGATTCACGTAGCGAACCCTGATCTGAAAACGATCGTCACATCCGGAGACGGAGACCTCTACGGCGAGGGGGGGAACCACCTCCTTCACGCCTTCCGGAGGAATCCCGACATCACGGTGATCGTCCACGACAACCGGGTCTATGCGTTGACCAAAGGCCAGGCGTCGCCGACCACCCGTCGTGGAGAGAAGACGCGTCTCCAGTTCGAGGGGGTGCAGGTCAACCCGGCGCAGATGCTCGCGACGGCAATCGTCCACGGCTGCGCTTTCGTCGCCCGCGGATTCGCCGGCGACGTCGATGGGTTATCGAGAATCCTCGGTCGAGCGATCGCCCATCGCGGTTTGTCGCTCGTCAGCGTGATCCAGCCGTGCATCACGTGGGGCAACCACCCCGTTGCTTGGTACCGGGACCGTGTCGAGCCGATTCCGGAGGATCACGATCCGACCGACAGGCGTCGCGCAATCGATCTCGCCCTCGAGGAGGAGGCCAGGTTCCCTGTCGGGATCCTGTACGAGCTTCCGTCCGGTCCGACGTTCGCCGAGTCCTACCGGAAACGCGTTGGAGACGCCCCGCTCTATGAACTGCCGCGGATCGATCGAGCAACCCTCGACCACCGGCTTACGCGAATGATTGTCCGTCCCTAAGAGGGCCCCGAGAGGGTGGAAAGGAGCCAGCGTGAACCTAATTCGAGTCGGAGACAAGGCACCGAGAGTCGTCCTTCCCGACCAGGAGAAGAATCTCATCGACGTCATGGCGTTCGGAGGGACGAAGCTTCTGTCGTTCCACCCGCTCGCCTGGACGACCGTCTGCCAACGTCAAATGGAAGGACTGGAGTCGACCGTCGACATGTTCGCCGAACTGAGCACGCAAGCGTTCGGGATCAGTGTCGATCCGGTCCCATCGAAGAAGGCCTGGGCCGAGGCGATCGGAATCACCAAGACGCGACTGCTGAGTGACTTCTGGCCCCACGGCGCTGTTGCCTCGTCCTTCGGCATCTTCCGGGAGACGGACGGGATCAGCGAACGCGCCTCGGTGATCGTCGACGCGGAAGGGACCGTCCGCTTCATCAAGGTCTATCCGATTCGCGAGACGCCTGACGTGAACGAGCTACTTGAGGCAATCAGAGCCCTCTGAAGCGAAGGAGGAGAATCGATGCACGCAATGACAAAGGAGTTCCTCGAGACGGCATTCGCCGGGGAGAGCATGGCGCACATGCGCTATCTGATCTTTGCCGAGCGGGCGGAGAAAGATGGGCTGAAGAACCTCTCCCGCCTGTTCCGCGCGATCGCCTACGCCGAGCAGGTTCACGCGACCAACCACTACCGCGAACTGGGAAACATCAAGGACGCGGCCGGCAACCTGCAGACCTGCATCGACGGCGAGAACTTCGAAGTGAACGAGATGTACCCGGTCTACAACCACACCGCCGAATTCCAGAGCGAGGCCGGGGCGGTCCGTTCGACGCACTACGCGCTCGAGGCGGAGAAAATCCACGAGAAGATGTACAAGGATGCGAAGGAAACGGTAGAGAAGGACGGCGATCCGGCCCTCGACACGGTTCGGATCTGTCCGGTCTGCGGCTATACGGTCGAAGGCGAAGCGCCGGAGTTCTGCCCCGTCTGCGGAGCCAAGCGCGAGATCTTCAAGTCATTCTAGAGCGTCGGCGGGAGGCCACGCTTCTGAATGCCGAAGGAGGATGTCCATGGGAACCAAGGGACGAGCGATCATCAAGCTCGACGTAGATCGACTGATCGAACTGCTGAACAAAGCGTTCGCCGACGAGTGGCTCGCCTACTACCAGTACTGGGTCGGCGCCGCCATCGTCAAGGGGCCGATGAAGGAGGCCGCAATCGCCGAGCTGACCGAGCACGCGGCCGATGAACTTCGCCACGCGCAGATGCTCTCCGACCGGATCATCCAACTCGGAGGAACGCCGATCTCCGATCCGAACGACTGGAGCAAGCTGTCGAACTGCGGCTATCTGAAGCCGTCCGATCCGTTCATCACAACGATCATCGCCCAAGGGATCGAGGGAGAGCAGTGCGCGATCGACGTCTACACGAAGCTTCTCGATCTGACGGAGGGGAAGGACCCGATCACGAACCAGATCGTCCTGTCGATTCTGCAAGACGAGGTCGATCACGAAGAGGATTTCCAGGCACTCCTGGAAGACCTCGAAGAGATGAAGAAGAGGAGATAGGCAATGAAGATCGGAGAGTTGCTCAAAGGAACGAGCCAGGAAGGCAAGGAGAAGCACGTCCCGATCATCGAACTCGTCGAGTGCCCCGATTGCGGAGAGAAGGTCGTCAAGATCACCGTCGGCAAGGAGACCCCCCATCCGAACACGATCGAGCATCACATCGAATGGATCATGCTCTTCGGCGTCAAGAGCGGCCTCGCCGTTCACGTTGCATCGTTTGACCTCGGAGCGACCTACGGCGTCCCGACGGTCGTCACGCACGCGAACTTGGATGAGTTCAGCGAACTGATCGCGATCGAGTACTGCAACATCCACGGGCTTTGGGAAGGCGGGTACTCGCTCTAGAAGAGCGAGTCCGGTGGGAGCGCGGACGGCCACGCCGTTCGTTCTCCCCATTCACGAGCAGCCCACGAGGCTGATTCAGAGGAGGTACAGATGGCCGAGGAAGGAAAGATCTACGTTTGCGACCTGTGCGGACAGGAAGTGAAGGTCGTCAAGTCGGGCGTCGGAACGCTCGTCTGTTGCGACGTTCCAATGCGGCTTGAATCGTCCTAAAGGACGATTCAGGAGCGGGAAGCGAACAGAAGTTCGCTTCCCGCGCTCTGACTGAACGCGAAGCCGACGATCTCCCGGGTGAACTCATGAATCACATTCTGAAGGCAATCGAGGCGAGGCGGGCGCGGCGAGCGCTTTCCGATCGACCCATCGATCAAGAGACGACCACGGCGCTTCTGCGCGCCGCACACCTTGCTCCGTCCTGCTCGAACAATCAGCCGTGGCGGCTGATCGCGATCGACGATCCGGAGCGGCTCGACGAGGTCAAGGAACACCTCACCCGCGGCAACTATTGGGCAAAGCCGGCCCCCCTTATCATCGCCGTCGCCTCTCGAGCGGATCTTGATTGCCGGATCCCGGACGGGCGCGAGTACCATCTGCTGGGATGCGGTCTCGCCACGATGAACCTGATGCTCCAAGCGACCGAGATGAACCTAATCGCACACCCGATCGCCGGGTTCCGACAACGGCCGATCAAGAAAACACTCGCGGTCCCCGACGACTACACGGTGATCGCGCTCGTCATCGTCGGACATCCGAGCGACGACCTCTCGAGCCTCTCCGAGACACGCCGGGAGACCGAGGTCGGGCCTCGTGACCGACGGCCGCTCGATCAGGTCGTCTCCTGGAATCGATTCGCCTTCGACGATCCGCCATCTTCCTCGAGCGGCTAGAAGAGCCCCCGCGTCACGCCTCCATCGACCGGCAGGCAGGCGCCGGTGATTGCCGCCGCTCGATCGGATGCGAGGAAGGCGACGAGATCGGCAAGCTCTTCCGGCTCCTGCAACCGCCCGATTGGGAATCGCTCTTCCCACGCAACGCGAACCTCCTCGATCGATCGACCGGAGGTATCGGCCTCCGCCGCGAAAATCGCGCGCAGGCGATCGGTGTCGAACGCTCCCGGGCTGACACAGTTCACGGTGATCCCGTCTCCGGCCACCTCACGGGAGAGCGTCTTCGACAACGCAACGACGCCGACCCGGAAGACGTTCGACAGAATCAGTCCCTCCGCCGGTTCTTTCACCGTAAACGAGGTGTCATTGATGATTCGCCCCCACCGCGCTTTCCTCATGATCGGGACGACCACGCGGCAGAGGCGAATGACGGACATCAGCGTCCCCTCGAATGCACGTTGCCAGGCTCCGTCGTCGTGGTCCGCAAAGCCTCCCGGAGGCGGTCCTCCGGTGTTGTTGACCAAGACGTCGATCCGCCCGAATCGCTCCATCGTCTCCCCGACAATCGTTTCCGCTGCATCCGATCGGCTCTGATCGATCGCCACCGGAAGGACGTCGACGCCGGACGCCCGAGCGATCTCTTCCGCTGCCCGCTCGATCCCTTCTCGTCCCCGAGCAACGACCGTCAGCCTCGCCCCTTCGCGCGCGAGCCGTTCCGCACACGCGCGACCGAGTCCTCGGCTCGCCCCGCCGACAACGGCGACTCTGCCGCTCAATCCGAGATCCATCTCGTCCTCCTCCGGTCGCTGCTCGCCGGTTCTTCACAGGAACCGTCGTCCTCCTTCACGATCTGCGCGTAGCCTTTGTTGACTGTCTCATCGTACGTGGGGCGCGGAATGAAACGCAATCCGCACCATGAACGACGGCGGCGGCCGGCTTGAACGATGAGTCGTTTGCCACGAGCGCTCTCGAGCGGATACGGTGAGAGATCCCCGTGTACGGCGGCTGCCGCCGTACCCTCAAGAGGCGGAGGACGACATGAAGGTTTTCAGCGACTTCGCATACGGAATCTACGTCGGCCCGTTCCCGATGATTGCCGTCGTCGGCTTCATCACGTATGGGCTCTTCCTCGTCGCGGCGCTGATCATGTTGATGCGGCGTCTGAGCCGTCGATTCGTCCGCGCTTCGTTCCGGCTCCACCGGTGGATCGCGTACGTTGCACTCCTTGCGGCGACTCTCCACCTGCTGATGGGCCTGTCGAACTACGTCTGAACGCGTCGGACACGGGAGAATCGAGTGGCGCTGGCCCTAGTCCCACCGGATAGAGCGAATCCCTTCGATCGCCGATAGATGCCTCGCGGGTTCGAGCCCCTTGACGCTTCGTCGGGTTCTCAATCGGAGGGTCAACGCCGCTGAATCACCCGCCTTGTCAAGCCGGACCGACAGACCGACAACGCGATATCCGAGCGCAGCAAGCTCACGCCGACATCCGGCTTCGATTTCGTCTAGATCGCCGGTCGCTCCCTCGACCTCGACGATGTGATAGCTGACGTTCGGCACCACGTGCGCGAAGCGAGCGAGAAGCGTGAGCACGATGAGTCCGATCGCCGTACTCGAGAGCGCGATCACGTAGAGGCCTTGTCCGATCGCGATACCAAGCGCGGCGACAAACCAGATGCAAGCGGCCGTCGTCAGCCCGCGGACGATCTCCTTGGACTTGACGATGACCCCGGCACCGAGGAAACCGACGCCCGTCACGATCCCGGCGACGGCCCGCCCCGGATCGATCTCCGGTCCGAACGACGCAGTCAAGATCATCACCAAGGCCGACCCAAGACAGACGAGGATGTGCGTTCTCAACCCCGCCGGACGTCCGTGAATCTGTCGCTCGAAGCCGACCGCTCCTCCGAGAATGACGGCAAGGACTAACCTGAGAATCGAGACGAGTTCCTGTGCAGTCATCATTGCTCCTTCAACTCGGGCCGTCCGACCCGCCCAGCGTACTCATTGAGTCGCCAAAGACAACCATGGCAAGCGACTCGAAAGATCGCCTCCGCCCGCCGATCGTCACGCTCCTCCTTCGAGCTCATCTTCCACGAGCCCTACCGCCCCAGGCGCCGGATCGGGCAATCTGACCAACACGATGATGGCGCATAGGAGGAGGCTTGCCGAACAGAGATACGTCATCTCATGACCGACGTTCTGAGCGAGATACCCACTCGAGATCCCGGCAACCACGCTGCTCCCTCCGGCAATCGCGTTGTAGATTCCCAAGGTCAGTCCGCGGTTTTCGGGCTTGGCCAGTCGAGACGCGAAGGCAACGCCGCTCAGCTGGAAGAAGGACCACGTCAGACCGATGACGAACAGAAACGGCGCTGCTGCGAGCCACGGGACCTCATCGACGCGCCAGAGCACGCCGGCACCGACGGCGAGGAGGGCAGCGCGAACGGCAAGTGCGGCAATCTGCACGCGCCGGTTGCCGCGTCGGCGAATCCGGTGAAGCGCAATTGGATAGGCGAGAACGATTCCCGAATGCAGAACGACGTAGCTGAAGAAGACCAGAGATGGCGAATAGCTCATTCGCTGAGAGAGCAGGAGAGCAAGAGGAACGGCGAAGAATCCGATCCCTGTGAATGCCAATGCCGAGGCGATGAGGAACCCTCGTGTCTCCGGACGCAATCTCCCAAGACGGCGGAACGAGGCTCGATGATAGAGGTGAAGTGGATTAAATCGCCAGACCTCGACTAGCAAGTTGCCGACAGCGACTCTGACGCCCCGGAACTTGCGCTGCGTGAATCTGGGAACCACCGAAGGGATGAGCCATCCTGCCAGGACGGCCGAGACGAACGCGAGCGCCGAGAGCGAAAGGAAGAGAGTCCTCATGCCGACCGCCTCCGCAAGGGTGGAGAAGGCGGCCGACACTCCGACGGCCCCGGCCACAAGACCGAGAAGCCACCCGATCGCGCCGAAGAAGTTGAGAAGACTGATGCCCGACTCCCACCCTCGCTCATCCTTCCACTCGATGACCAGCAGAACCGCCACGGAGGCATTCGCCACCCAGAAGAAGCTGAGAAGGGTGTTGTGAAGAACGAGGACGGCGAACGACCTTGAAAGGGCCAGCCCCGCGTGCGTCACAGCGACCATCAAACAGCTCAAGACGACGAACGTCTTCCGCCGATGGACGGCGTCGGACAGTCGCCCCCAAAGGAGGCTCCCAAGCACGGCGGCGGCGCTTGCGAAGGTCGCGAGAATGCCGAGCCGACTCGGTCCTTCTTCCAGAATCCGGTCGATCTTGAGCGGGATGAGAACCGAAGAGGTTCCCATCACGAGGTTCACAACCAAGAAGGCCACGAACCACCGCTCGACATTCCGGAGGTATGACCTCACCGCACTCTCGTTCCTCACTCGACCGGCGTGACAGACCGCGTGTCGTGCGATCGAGCTACTTCACCAGAAGGAGTGGGACCGTCGAGACGTTCGCCACCTCGCGCGCGACACTGCCCATGAGTGCGCGTTCCAAGCCCCGTCGACCGTGCGTCCCCATGACGATCAGATCCGCATCGAGTCGAGCCGCCATCTCGGCGATCACCTCGCCCGGATGCCCCTCCTCGATATGCGACTCGACATCGGAGACACCGCTCTCCCGAAGCGTCTCAGCGGCCTCGTCCGCGATCGTTCTTCCCCTCTGACGGATCTTCTTCGAGACGGCATCATCGAGCATGTAGTAGAACCATGGGCCGGCGTAGTTCGTCTCGCTCACGAACAGGACATGGACTTCTGCCGAAAGCCTCTTCGCCAGCCGTCCGGCGAACTGCGCCGCCTTGCCGCTGCAATTGGATCCGTCAATCGGAACGAGAATCCGGTCGATCTCGTTGACATCCTCGGCCTGAATCGGTCTCGGTCCTCTGGGCGTACTCATCTCTCGATCAGCGCTCGATGACCAACTCAGCCAGCGCGATACCGCTTCCGTTTGCCGACGTGAGTGTGACGCCGAGGATATAGGTTCCGCTCGACCATCGATGAGCGGAGAGCTCCGGAGTCAAACCGATCCGATAGATGCCGCTCACCGATTCGGTGACGCCGCTCTTCACGATCGGAGCCGCTCCGGTCGGCGCTGTGAGGACCGCGACGGAGAAGCTCCCACCGGGGAGTCCTCGAACCGAGCCCGCTTCGTTGTACACGCTGACGAAGAGGGCTGCCTCGTTTCGGTTTCCCGACGCGGCTGCCTCAGGAGAACTCACCGTCTGCAGGATCAACCCCTGCGTGGTGGGTGCCAGAGTGCTCGCTGTCAGCAGAACGGCCGCCAGGGCGACCGCGACAACCACACCCGTGCCGATGAACCCTCGAACGACTCGACGTTGTTTCATCTTCGTCCTCCTTCAGATCCCTCGAGCATCGCGACGATGGAAACGGGCCCTCGTCGATGCAATCGGGATTCTGGCGTCCATGCACTCGATCAGAGCAGGTCAAGCGCCAGCGAGACGGACAGGTCGACCGTCCACTCCGGATCCCCCGTCGATCTGGATAAGGCGAGGGCAATTGCCAGGCTCGCGCGATTCCATCCGAGCGTGTACTCGACCGTCGCTCGCTGCGATGTCACCGCCTCGGACGCGACCGACGCGTCCCTCCGTACGATGTAGCCTGCCCGGACCCCGTTCGAGTCGGGAAGCTCTGCGTCGTAAAGGAGTTCGAGTGCCGACGTGTTCTCTTCGAGGAACCCCCCGCTGGCACCGGACCACGACATACGGCATCGAAGCTGTGAATCGGGCGTCAACGCGCGGCCGACGTCTCCGGACAGAACGTAGAGAACGTCCTGCGGACCGGCGTAGGGATCGATCAGCTCGTATCCCACCCCTCCCTGCAGAATCGCCCCGCAGTACCGCCCGATCGCCTCCTCCTCGAGTTCTGAACGAACGATGAGAACCCCTGCTGAATCGAGCGGGGAGCCGATCGAGTTGCCGATCAACTCCGCCACCCCGGCGACGTACTCCTCGAACGATTCGTACTCAGCTGGTCTCGCAACCTCTTCTGCAATCCGGATCATGGCTCGACTCGACAGAGCGCGTCGGACGCCACCGCTGCAGGAGATCGCTTCGATGATGCGGAAGGTCTTCGCAAGTGGGGTAACGTCGCGGAACCGACCGATCCCGACTCCTGAACGGAGCTCGCATCCCGGCTGGAGTTGTCCCGTGGCTGCGTCGACGCGAACGCCCGCATAAACAAAGAGTGGAAGCTCATCCGACACGTAATACCGGTACGAAATCGATCCGCTGGTGAGCCACGATGTCGCGATCCAGGTATCGACGTCGAGTTGCGTATTCACCCAGAACGTGTACCCGAGGGAGGGAGCATCGTGGAGTCGCTCGAAACGCCCCGTGAACCGTCCCGTGCTCGAATCGACTTCGGGCGTTCGCCCGTCGTCGTAGTGACGATACG
>Ga0180432_10001245_pt1 | contig 40598 bp, 35 predicted proteins | sample SS_ome_10_FD_132414 | JGI IMG/M metagenome (GOLD analysis project Ga0180432, IMG submission 132414) | Hypersaline lake sediment archaeal communities from the Salton Sea, California, USA - SS_1_MS_2 metaG | ecosystem: Environmental > Aquatic > Non-marine Saline and Alkaline > Hypersaline >... | reverse complement strand
TGGAAATGATCGAGGGAAACCTGGATGAAACAGAGTACCCCAGCTGGGCCAAGAGAGATGATCAGTTCGAATGTACCCGCCACCAAATCGTTGTGTTTGATACAAACCTTTCGGTGGAGGCCCCCGAGGGGTTCTCGGACATCATACCCGGGTTATCCGTGGGAAGCATCTTTTACCATCTCATTGACGCCAGACGGCGAAACGAGAACTCCCTGGACGACTTCCAGAATTGGTTATGCACTCTTGGAGACGAATACAGGGGCCTGTGTGAGATGATCAACGGCATATGTACCTATTTCACGGCCCTGGTCAAGCTGCGCGAGGAGCTGGGCCGGGTATTTGCCATGTACTTTGAAAAAGACGGGGCTGAAAGGGGGACCCATGCTTGAAAAATACGCCCAAATTGCCGGCCCCGATGTGATTGAGCATCTGCGGCAACTGGCCCGGCCCCTCAAAGGGCTCCGGTGCGTACACGTCAACGCCACCCGCGTGGGAGGAGGCGTTGCGGAGATCCTGCTGAAAATGATGCCGCTTATGCAGGAGCTCGGCATTGAAACCAACTGGGAAGTGATCACCGGCGAAAGCACTTTTTATCAGTGCACCAAGGGGTTTCACAACGCCATCCAGGGTTTTCAGACCAATATCCCGGAAAGTTACCTCAAAGAGTATGAAGAGACCAATGCACAGACCGCGGAGCGCCTGAGAGATCTTCTGGAGGATGCGGATCTGGTGATTGTCCACGACCCTCAGCCTGTTGCCCTCATCAAGCATTTTCCGAAACGCAAGGGCAAGTGGGTGTGGCGCTGCCATATTGATGCGAGCCGGCCCTTCAGACCGGTGTGGAGGTATTTAAGGGAATTCATTCTGGGCTATGACGCGAGCATTTTTTCCATCTCCGATTTTGCCCGGCGCCTGCCCCATCCCGTTTATCTCATCGCCCCGAGCATCGACCCCCTTCATGAGAAGAATATGGATCTGGACCACGAAGAGATCAGTGCGGTCCAGGACATGTTTGAAATCGATCCTGAAAGGCCCATAATCCTCCAGGTCTCCCGCTTTGATCGATTTAAAGACCCTGTGGGTGTCATCCAGGCCTACCGGCTGGCCAAGGAATTCATTCCCTCTTTACAACTTGTCCTGGCCGGAGGAGGCGCTACGGATGACCCGGAAGGGGATGAGATCCTGAAAGAGGTTCGTACGGCCGGGATGGATGACCGAGATGTCCATATCCTTTTCCTGCCCGGCGACGCCCATCGCACCATCAACGCCCTTCAGCGGAACGCGAATATTGTGATCCAGAAATCCCTCAGGGAAGGATTTGGATTAACCGTGACCGAGGCCCTGTGGAAGCATAAGCCCGTCATCGGAGGAGATACAGGGGGGATCCGTCTCCAGGTGGTGAATCACCACACCGGTTTTCTGGTCAATACCCCGCAGGGGGCGGCCCTAAGGATCCGTTATCTCTTTCACAACCGCCACATCATGGAAGAGATGGGCGGGAAAGCAAAGGAGTTTGTTCGTCAAAATTTTCTTATTACACGTCAGTTAAGGGAATATCTGACCCTCATCTACGCCCTTTTACACCAAAAAGAGGAAAGGATCGAACTCAGTTAGAATATCTTACATCCCATTGAAAACCTTGAATGGGAGATGCTTTGAAACCTGAAGGTCTTTATGAAAATTTTGAATACAGAAAAAAGTGTTGACACGTTTTTCAAACACCTCTATGAGGCCTCTCATAAGGCCCTATTCCTGGACTATGACGGCACACTCGCCCCTTTTCGAGAGGATCGGAGAAATGCCCACCCCTACCCCGGTATAAGCGAACTCCTCAAGAGGCTCATAAAGGCCCCCCACATCCGTCTGGTCATCATCAGCGGCAGATGGACCCGGGACCTATTGCCCCTTTTGCCTTTGGATGAGCAACCGGAGATATGGGGTTCTCACGGGCTTGAACGGTTAAGGCCGGACGGCTCTTATGAAATCGAATCAATGGATGAAGAGCCCCTCAACGGCCTGGTTACAGCAGACGAATGGATCGAAGGCGCAGGCCTTGCAGCCCACTGTGAGAAAAAGCCTGGTTGCCTGGCTATCCACTGGAGGGGGCAGGATGAACAAGGCGTGGCAGAGATCAGACGCAAGGTTCAGTCCAAGCTGCCCCTCATTGCGGAAGGGTGGGGACTGAGCCTGAATGAATTTGACGGAGGCATTGAGCTGCGGGTACCGGGAAAAGACAAGGGGGATGCCGTTACAACCACCCTGAACGAAATGGATAAAGGGACCGTGGCAGCCTATCTGGGCGATGATTTTACCGATGAAAGCGCCTTTATGGCGATTAAAGGCCGGGGAATGGGTATCCTGGTTCGAGAGGATTATCGGCCCACCGCCGCCGATCTTTGGCTCAAACCACCTGATGAACTCGTAAACTTTCTCTCTCATTGGATATCCTGAGTCAGAAGGTTCTCTTCTTGTCAAAGGCATAACAAGTAGATGGATAAGGACTGGAGGATTGAAAAAATTTTTTCAATCCCCCTTGACAAATTTTCCAGAGTGATTAAATTTGTTCACAAATTTTGGTATCTTTCCTTATATCAATGAGTTAGATGTTTTCCACCCTTTATACTGTTCCAATAGAGACAGTTCCCACCCCCTACGGGACAGGATAGAAATTTTCTTATTTTGAAAGGAGGTTCTAGCAAATGGCCATTAAACCTTTAAACGACAGGGTGTTGGTCTTGAGGATCGAAGAGGATGAGAAGACCTCGGGCGGAATCATTATCCCGGATACAGCCAAGGAGAAGCCCCAAGAAGGCAAGGTGGCGGCGGTCGGGCCCGGAAAACGGGATGACAATGGAAAACGAATCCCTCTTCAGGTCAAAAAAAATGACCGGGTTCTCTTTGCCAAGTATTCGGGGACAGACATAACGATCGATGGTGTAGAGCATCTCATCATGCGGGAAGACGACATCCTCGGAATTGTCGAGAAATGATCTAGGGAGGTTTGAGCGATGGCAAAAAAGGAGATTAAATACAGTGGTGAAGCCCGTGAAAGGATGATGAAAGGTGTGGACACCTTGGCCAACGCCGTAAAGGTCACCCTGGGGCCCAAGGGACGAAATGTCCTGCTTGAAAAGTCATGGGGCTCTCCCACAACCACCAAGGACGGTGTTACCGTGGCCAAGGAGATCGATCTGGAAGACAAATTTGAAAACATGGGCGCCCAGATGGTCAAGGAAGTGGCTTCAAAGACATCTGATGTCGCCGGCGACGGTACCACCACGGCCACCATACTTGCCCAGGCCATTTACCGTGAGGGCTCCAAGCTGGTGGCGGCGGGTTCCAACCCCATGTCCATCAAGCGCGGGATTGACAAAGCGGTTCAGGCCACCGTGGAAGAATTGAGGAAGCTCTCAAAACCCACCAAGGACAAGACGGAAATAGCCCAGGTGGGTACCGTTTCTGCAAACAATGACAAGACCATAGGCGATATCATCGCAGAGGCCATGGAGAAGGTGGGCAAGGAAGGGGTCATCACGGTGGAAGAGGCCAAAAGCATGGAGACCAACTTGGAAATCGTGGAAGGCATGCAGTTTGACCGAGGCTACCTGAGCCCCTATTTTGTCACGGATGCGGAAAAGATGGAGGGCCATTTAGAAGATCCCTATATCCTGCTCCATGAAAAGAAAATCAGCAACATGAAAGACCTGGTTCCCATCCTGGAGCAGATCGCCAAATCGGGCAGGCCCCTGCTCCTCGTGGCAGAGGATGTGGAAGGCGAAGCCCTGGCCACCCTGGTGGTAAACAAGATCCGCGGGACCCTTCAATGCTGTGCCGTGAAGGCGCCGGGCTTTGGTGACCGCCGCAAGGCCATGCTGGAGGACATTGCGGTCCTGACCGGAGGCCAGGTGATCAGCGAAGACCTCGGGCTCAAGCTCGAAAACGTCACCCTCAATGACCTGGGGACCGCCAAGAAGATTACCGTGGACAAGGAGAATACCACCATTGTTGACGGCGGCGGCAGCAGGAGTGCCCTGGAAGGCCGGGTGAAGCAGATCAGGGCCCAGATCGACGAGACCACCAGCGATTATGACCGGGAGAAGCTTCAGGAGCGTCTGGCCAAGCTCATCGGCGGCGTGGCCGTTATTAACGTGGGTGCCGCCACCGAAGCGGAGATGAAGGAGAAAAAAGCCAGGGTGGAAGATGCTCTTAACGCCACCCGGGCGGCGGTGGAAGAGGGTATTGTGCCCGGAGGTGGTGTGGCCCTGGTCCGCGCCATAAAGGCCCTCGAAAAGCTAAAATTGGAAGGGGAAGAGGGGTTGGGCGTTAACCTGATCAAGCGGGCCCTTGAGGAACCTGTGAGACAGATCGCCAATAACGCAGGCTTCGAGGGGTCGGTGGTGGTTCAGAAGGTCATGGCCGAAAAGGGGGATTACGGCTTCAATGCCGAGACCGGCGAGTATGAAGACCTGGTCAAGGCCGGGATCATCGACCCCACCAAGGTCACCCGGTTCGCCCTTCAGAACGCCGCCTCCGTGGCCGGGCTCCTGATGACCACAGAGGCCATGGTGGCCGAAAAACCGGAGAAGAAACAGCAGGCATCCCCGCAGATGTCCCCCGAGGACATGTACTAAAAACCAAAAACACCCATCGCCCGGGCAGGGGTAATCCCTGTCCGGGCTCGTTCTTATCTTGGCCGGGTCCCGCGCCTCTCCTGTAAGCCCATGAGAAATTCCCAATGTCTGAGAACAGCAATCATACCGCTTTAAAGGCCGAAATCGAGCAAGGGCGTTTTGTGAGGGCGGCCCTCCTGGCCGCACAGCACGGTTTGCCCGAAGACGAGCTCCAGGAACTGCGTTGCAAGGCCATCGGCCAAATTTCCGTGGTTTACAGAAATCCCCATGGGGCAAAGGCCCTCGCCCGGAAGTACGGGTTTACCCGGGAAGCGGTAAAAGAGGTTTTAGAGGCGTTCGTGGATGAAATGAAAAAGGAAGACGACACAAAGCCCCTTGAGCCTTGTTACGATTGCAGCACAGGCAGATATCTCTCCTTTGAAGAGTGGATGGATCATTACCTGAAAACCTGGAACAAACTCCCGGAGTAGCCCCTCCCATTCTGTGGGTGCTCCACCGGCATCCACCCTGGAAGTATTCTCATGGCCTCTGAATTTATTTGACCGCTTATCAGCAGGATGGTCACGTGTCCCTTTTTCTCCACTCTAGTGAGCTCATAGCCCATAATCCGTCTCCTTCCAGACGACCCTCTTTGGTTGTATGTATGTGGTTGGATGCACACCTTTTCGGGAGAGGGATATTAGCCCAGGTTAAATGTGGGGTAAAGCCCGAATGGACCCACCCTTAAGGGTCGGCCAAGGGTGGGCGGCGCCGGCATGGCTACCGGCTCTCCGTCTCATATCGCTGGTGCTTTGGAAGGGGGCCTGAGCCCGGTCGATCCGCTGTGCCCAGGCAGAAACTCCACAGTTTGCGCCCTACGATCCGCTCCACCATCCGTCCCAGGTCCAAGGTCTTTACGAGATCGATGCCCGTCTCTAGTCCGAAGGCGTCGAGCATGACCAGGAAGTCCTCCGTGGACACCAGTCCCGGTCTGCGTGACACCTCCTTGAGTCCGATAAGACCGGGGACGGGGACCCCGTCGACAAAATTGGCCGGCCACCCGCCCAGGCCGCCCAGGGTGGTCTCGAACCGGTTGACGCCCGCCTGTAGGGCGGCCAGGTAGCAGGCCAACCCCATACCCCTGGCGTCGTGGACATGAAAGATGTGCAGATTGGGATCGGGTTGCCTTTCAAAGACCCGTGTGAAATAGGCGGCCACCTGATGGGGAGCCGCCTCCCCCATGTGGTCCGGGTGTTCGATGTCATTCACCCCCATGTCCAGGAGCCGATCCATGAAGTCCAGGGCCCGGCCCACCAGGTCCACCTCCCCTTCCCGGGGATCAGGTGGGGAAAATATGCCTGTGAGAAACACGTTCACCTTCATATCCAGGGCGTGGGCCTGTTTAACGGTCTCGCCGATCCAGTTCCAGGTCTCGTCATAGGTCATGCCCATGACGGTCTTGTTGAATGTTTCACTGGCAGGCAGGATTCCCATGAGGATCCGGTCGATACGGTACCCCTTCTCTCTGGCGGCCAGGGCCCTTTCCGTGGCCTTTTTACCGGTGGTGACATAAGAATAGGTGACGTCGTCCCGGTCCGGAAGCCCTTTGACGACCTCTTCCCAGTCCCTGAACTGGGGTTGAAACTTGGGCGGGGCAAAGGCCGAGACCTCCATCTGCTTGAAACCGGCGGAAACCAACTGATGGATGATGTAGAGCTTTCCTTCGGCCGGGATCACCTTGCTCTCGGATTGGAAGCCGTCCCGGGGGGTCAGGTCGGCCAGGCTCACCTTTTTGGGCAGTCTCTCCATGATGTCCATGATCATATAAGCACCTCCGGGCAGGGAAAAATGTGGCCGTGGCCGGGGGCACGGCATGAAAAAATGTATGCAATATATTTTATCTTATTGTCAACAATTTTATAAAGGAGTATAAAAAAGAAATTATATCATGAATACTCGAGAGGAGATGGACATGGAAAAACCCGAGCTCGTTTTTTCCGACCTCGAAGGGGGCCGGGTATTTCGGTCCCTGTCCTACGCCGTCACCAGGGAACTTGTGGCGGCGTATGTAGACACTGTGGGAGACCGTAACCCCCTTTACCAGGACCCGGAGGCGGCCAAGGCCGCCGGGCTGGAGGCGAACATCGCCCCCCCTGGCCTTGCGGCCATCTATTCCCGTCTCTCCTACCTCCAAGACCACGCCATGCCCTCGGGAGGGGTCCTGGCCAAACAAGAGTTTGAATTCCACAGGCCCATCCCGGTGGGAGAAACTTTGACCGTCACGGCCTGTGTCTCGGAGAGCTATGTGGACAAAAAGGATCGGAAGCGGGTCAATTTCCAGATTGAAGCGGCAAATCAAAACGGGGATACCGTCACCCTGACCCGGCTTTATGCGATCTGGCCCAAGTAGGTTTAGGGATGGACGACCAAAGAGGTGTCACCATGATTCTAAAAAACGCAAAGGTGGGGGAGGCCCTGCCTCCCATTAAAAAAAAGATGGACCAGGAACGGATCATGGCCTGGGCTCAGATCAGCGGCGACTTCAACCGTCTCCATGTGGATCCGGCCTATGCCGCGGAAACACGTTTCAAAGGGACCATCGCCCACGGCCCCATGTCCCTGGCCTTTTTGAACCAGCTTATGATGGCCTGCTTTGGCGCCGGATGGGTGAAGGGCGGGAAACTCCTGGATGTCCGTTTTGTGGCGCCCATACGGCCGGGGGACACCATCCGGATCGGGGGGACCATCACCGCGGTCACCGAAAAAGACGGCGGCAAGGTAGTGGAATGCGACCTCTTTATTGAGAAAAAACAAGGGGAAAGGGCCGTCCTAGGCCGGGCGGTTATCCCGGTTCAATGAGCAAAAAGGAAACGGCCGTCTTCTTGTGAGCACGGCCATAGAAGTGGAGACGCAGAAAATATGAAGGGTGGGAAAAAACATCAAAATGTATCCGCACGGGAGGCCGTGGGCCACATCAGGCCGGGCCAGCGCCTGGTTTTGCCCCTGTGCTGCGGCCTTCCTCAGGATATCATCGACGCATTGATCGCGGACAAGGACAGGCTCCGGGGGGTGGAAATCGTCAGCGGCCTGCAGATCGCCTACCCCTTCCTGGAGGAGGGACTGGAACAGGCCTTTACCTATAGGACCTGGCAGTGCGCCCCGCCCATCCGGCACCTGCTCAAAAAGGGGACGGTGAAGTATATCCCCATGCGGCAGGGGGATGCAGTGAGGGTGTTTTCCCGGAAAGGCCCTTGGCCCGTGGATGGGGCACTCATTCAGGTGAGTCCCCCTGACGATAAGGGCTTTTGCAGCCTCGGGGTATCCATCGGTCACACCCTGCCCCTGGCCCTGGAGGCGGAACTGATCATTGCCGAGGTGAACCCGCACATGCCGCGGGTACTGGGAAACAGCTTCATCCACCTCTCCCAGATCGACTATCTGGTGGAATCGGAGCGGGAACTCATGGAATACCCGTCCGCGGGCAAACCGGGAGAGAAAGAAATGGCCATCGGACGACACGCGGCCGGGCTCATCCCGGACGGGGCCACCCTCCAGATCGGCATCGGTGCCATCCCGGAAGCCATCCTGGACGGCCTTGTGAACAAGCAGGACCTGCGCTTCTTTGCCATGGGTGTGGACAAGATCCTCGACATGGTGGAAAAAGGCGTGGTCCTTCCCGGGGGAGAACCCAAGATCCGGGTCACGGAAATCCTGGGTTCTAGAAAGCTCTTTGATTTTGTCCACGACAACCCCATGGTAGAGGGCCGGACCCTGCCCGAGACCATCAATCCGCGGGTCACGGGGCGGATCCCCAAATTCTGCTCCGTGGTCTCGGCCATAGAAGTGGACCTCACCGGGCAGGTCAATGCGGAGACCGTGAAGGGAAGGCAAATCAGCGCCATTGGGGGAAGCTTCGATTTTATTCAGGGGGCCCTCTTTTCTGAAGGGGGCTGTTCCATCCTGGCCCTCACCGCCACCACCCCGGACGAAAAGATCTCCCGCATCGTTCCCCGGCTGGCGGCCGGATCGGCGGTGACCACACCCAGGCACTCCGTCCAGTACGTGGCCACCGAGTACGGCGTTGCGGAGATATGGGGGCGGTCCATGAAGGAGCGGGCCGAGGCCTTAATCGGGATCGCCCATCCCAAGTTTCAGGATGACCTTAAAAAGGAAGCCGCGGAATTGTTTTAGGCAGTCATGGGGGAACAAATGAGCGATCTAAAAGACCTGGAGACAAGGCTGAAGGCATGGGAAGAGAAAAAAGATGTGGCCTCCCTGCCCGAGGCCGTAAGCGACCTGAACGAGCCCCTCAAGGTGGTTTACACCCCCCTTGACACGGCCGGGATCGACTATATGGACAAGATCGGACTTCCGGGCGAATATCCCTATACCCGGGGCGTTTACCCGGGCATGTACCGGGTGCGGCCGTGGGCCATGCGCCTCTATTCAGGTTTCGGAACCGCGGAAGACACCAACAGGCGGTGGAAATTTCTCCTCGAAAAAGGCAACAACGGCGTGGCCTGCGCCTTTGATCTGCCCACCCAGATGGGTCTCGACTCCGACGACCCGGAGGCCGAAGATGAAGTGGGCCGGGTGGGGGTGTCCATTGACAGCCTGAGAGACATGGAGAACCTTTACAAGGATCTCCCCCTGGACCGGATTGTATCATCTTTCAATATTAATGCGCCGGCGGCGGTCATCCTGGCCATGTATGTGGCCCTGGGGGAACAACAAGGGGTGCCCCCGGAAAAACTGACCGGCACCCTGTCCAACGATATCCTGTGCGAATATGTCTCCCGGGGGATGTGGGTCTTTTCCGCGGAACCCGCCCTGAGGCTCACCACCGATGTGGTGGAATACTGTACCCGGCACATGCCCCGGTTTTATCCCTTTAACATCAGGGGAATCATCATGCGGGAAGCGGGGGCCTCCATGGTGGATGAGGCGGCCTTTGCCTTCTCCAACGCCGTGGACTATATCCAGAGCGCCGTGGAGAGAGGACTGGGGGTGGACGAATTTGCCAGGCGGATCAGTTTCTTTTTTTCCACCGGGACCCAGATCTTTGAGGAGGCGGCCCGTTACCGGGCCGCGAGGAGGCTATGGGCCCGGATCATGAAAGAGCGTTTCAGCGCCAAAGACCCCGCCTCCATGCTTTTCCGGTTTACAGGGACGGTGGGGGGCAGTTTTTACCGCGCCCAGGAGCCCCAGAACAACCTGGTGAGAGGGGCCTACGGCCTTCTGAGTAACGTCCTGGGAGGGGTCCAGGGGATGCTCCACCCCGCCCTGGACGAGCCCTTTGCCATCCCCACGGAGGAGACGGCAAAGCTGGCCCTCAGGACCCAGCAGATATGCGCCTATGAAACGGGCGTCACCAAGGTGGTCGATCCCCTCGGGGGGTCCTATTACGTGGAGGCCTTGACGGACAAGCTGGAGCAGGACATAGAAAAGGGCATTCAGGTCATTGATGATATGGGGGGTGCGGTCACCGCCATTGAGAAGGGCGTTATGCAGAAGGCCATCGCCGATGAAGCCTACCGCGTGGCCATGGAAGAGAAGAGCGGAAAACGGGTGGTGGTCGGGGTCAACCGCTTCCAGAGTGAGTCCTCCCCCAGAAAGATGCAATATCACCGTTTCGACCCAGGAATGTTTGAAAGGCAGGTGGCCCGGACGCAGGAGGTGCGAGAGGAGAGAGACAACCGGGCCGTTGCCGCGGCCCTGGACCGGCTTAAACGCGAGGCGGCCGGAGAAGAGAATCTCCTCCCCTGCCTGGTTGACGTGGTCAAGACCTACGCCACCCTGGGTGAAATCATGAATGCCCTCAAGGAGGTTTTCGGGACATTCAAGGAACCCTTGTTGGTCTAGATTATTTGTTCATGGTATCCATTGAATCCTGGGAAAGGGAATTGAATGCGCCGGAAGATAAGGATTTTGATGGCCAAGCCCGGCCTTGACGGGCATGACCGGGGGGCGAAGGCGGTGGCCAGGACCTTTTTGGACGAAGGCATGGAAGTCATTTACACCGGACTTCACCAAAGCCCCCAGCAGATCGTCAATACCGCGGTTCAGGAAGATGTGGACGTGATCGCCTTGAGCGTCCTCTCCGGGACCCACATGAGTGTGTGCAGAAAGATCATCCAGGGCCTGAAGGAGGCGGGTGCCCAAGACAAGACGCTCATCGTGGGAGGCACCATTGTGGAGGAGGATATCGCCCCCCTCAAAGAGGCGGGCGTGGCCGAGGTCTTTCCGCCCGGCTCTCCCATCGATGCCGGGGTCGAATACCTCCGTAAGCGATTCGCCGATCGCCTGTGAGGGGGAACGTTCCCCTTCGACCTTTTTAAATCCTCATGACCCAGGCCCAGGGCACAATCACCTCAAGGGGTGAATCCTTGCCGTGGAGGTAGCGGGGAGACTCATACTTATTGGCCGGGCTAAAGGAGGGATTTTCCACAAAGCCGTGGTCTGCAAAAAGGATCAGCAGGGTCCTTGAAGGAAGGGCCTTGAGGCGATAAAGAATCTCCAATCTCAGGTAACTGACCACATTGCCAAAGAGATGAGAAAGAGGGCCTTTTTCCGTGTGCACCTTCTCATCAATACCGCTGACCTTCCAAAGCAGGTCCTGCACATCCCGGTCGCCATGAACCTTTCTCAATTCCTGGTCAAATCGTTCCATCTGGGGAGCCGTATCTGAAGGCTGGTTGACCCAGAAAACCCCTTCCCGCACGAAACGAAAGCGCTCGGGCATCTTTCCAAAAAAGTCCGACTTGATCTTTTCCCAGAGGTCCCAACGCATCCCGTCCATGAGCAGGTAAAGCACTCCGCTGTGTTCGGGGATATCCCTCTTCTTAGAGAGAAGCCAGGGAATGTCTTGGATCATCAAGGGACGGGGCCCCTCACCCCTTTCCCATAAAGGGAGGGCCTGCCTGTAGAAGCGGGTGAACGCCCGGGTGACCTCTTGAAATCTCTGGTTAAAAGAATTCACTTCCTGTTTTAAAAAGGGGGGTGGAGACAGATTTATACGCTTAAGCATCTCGTAAAGCCCCTCCTTTAAGTAGGGGAGTGGAGAGAGGCCCTTAATCACCAGAGATTCCCACCGGGAAAAGGACTCCGGCCCCGAGGCCTCGGGGCCGGAGAGGCAGGTAAGAACGGATTTAAGATTATCCAGGACCTCAGATGTGAGCACGAAAGTATCCACGATCATCTGACGGAGATTTGTGTCCGCGAGATCGTCCAACTGGATGACCGTTCTGATCTCGGGTATCTCAACCAGGTCCCCGATCTTCAAGGGCCTATTCTGGTCTTCTTCCACCCTGTTTCTCCTCCATTACCTGCTGGCTTCCTTTCTTATCTCATTCAGAAGCCTCAAAAAACGGTTTCCGTATTTCCGGAGGGTCACTTCACCCACCCCTGCGATTCCCAGAAGTTCGTTGGCGTTTGAGGGATCTTTTCTTGCCATCTCCCTCAGGGTCCGGTCTTGAAAAATGCAATAAGGAGGGAGCCTCTCCTCCTTGGCAATGGCGGATCTCAACTCACGAAGCCGTTCAAACACAGCCCTCTCTTCTCCTTGCCCCTGGATGGGGGGAACCGTTACGGGACTTTCCTCTTCCGGCGCCGGAGAAAGACGGACCTCTTCTTCCCCTCTCATGGCCCTGAATCCCCCTTCAGAGAGTTCCAGGACCCGGTATATTCGTTTTCCCATGACGGTGCGGCGGGAGACAAAAAAGCCTATGGCCAGGAGTTCTTTGAGCCACGCTTGGATCTGGGCCAGTGTGTAATCGGAAAGAAGCCCGTACGTAGACAGACGATGAAGGCCGAATTGAAAAATCATCCGGTCCCGGGAACCCCATAGGACTTTGGCCGCCATCTGCACCCCAAAGCGCCCTTTAAGGCGGGCCACTCCGCTCAAGAGCTTAATGGCCAAAAGGGGATCCGTCTTCTCATCCCTGGCCTCGGTCCCTGTCTCATGGCCGCGGAGGCACAGATCACAGGCCCCGCATCCACTCACTTTAAAGTCCTCCCCGAAATAGCGGAGCAGAAAATGCCGCCGGCAACGGGTGGTGGTGGCGTAGGCCACGACCTGATCCAGCTTTTCCATATCGCTGGCCCGCCTTAACTGGAGTGTCTCGAAGTCGATCTCAAGATCATCAGGGCGGACGCGCTTCAGGACCCGCAGGCCACGGCCACGAAAGGGCGGGATATAATCCACCTCACCTCGGGCTTTCATTTCAGAAAGGGCCCTCTTTAGGGACTCATCGGTGATCCTTGATTTCACGGCCAGGTCACGGGGAAGAAAGCGGATCCCCTCCGCGAGTTCTTCTTCTTTATAAGTCCGGGAAAGGGATAGAATCAGGGTCCTTCTGACCTTGGCCGCGGGTGGAAGGGTTCCTAGAATATCTGCCGGTTTTTTGCGGAAATAGAGTTCCCCCTGATTGTCCATATGGGGGACCCTCATCACGGCGCCTGCCTCTTCAAGGATTCTGACGGAAGAAGCCACGGCCATATCCTTAATCTTTTCCTCCCCCAACATGCCTATTTCGCGATAGGTCAGCCAGAGGAGATCCTCGGGCCTCTTTCGAATACGATCATAGACCGTATAGATGGTCTCCCGGGAGGGATACCGCACTTCAATAAAGAATTCCTGAAGCCTCCTGTCCGCGGGTGAGTAGAGAAGCAAACAGGTTGCATCATCACCGTCCCGGCCCGCCCGACCGCTCTCCTGGTAGTAGGCCTCCATACTCCCCGGGAAGCTGTGATGGATGACCATCCGGATATCCGCGCGGTCAATGCCCATGCCAAATGCATTGGTGGCCACCACCAAGTCCGCCCGGCCCTCCATAAAGTCTTCCTGGACCCTTGTCCTGTCTCCCTTATCCATGCCCGCATGATAGGCCTCCAACTTCAGCCCGTCCTGCCGGCAGGCCTCCACAATCTGTTCTACCGCCTTTCTTGTCCCCGCATAGGTAATGGCTCCCCCGGTGACAGGCCGAAGCCGTTTTTTGATCATTTCCAGTTTCTCTCCATCACTCCCTACGGGGACCACTTCCCAGAAAAGATTACGCCGGTCAAAGCCCGTTATAAACACCCTGGGAGACCTCATCTTGAGGTGCTTGACAATGTCGGTTCGTACCTTTTCAGTAGCGGTGGCTGTGAGAGCGATGATCTGGGGCCTGCCCATAATTCCCAAGGCATGGCCTATCTTGAGGTAGTCAGGCCTGAAATCATGCCCCCACTGGGAGATGCAGTGCGCCTCATCCAGGGCCACCATTGAGATCCGGGCCCTTTTCAGGGCACGAAGAAACCCGGGATTCCTGAGCCGCTCAGGGGAAATATAGGCCAGCTTTGTTTCTCCTGAAACGATTTGGTTCAAAGACCCTTCTTGCTCCTTGCGGGACATGAGGCTGTGGACGGCTACGGCGGGGAGATCCAGGACACGAAGACCGTCGACCTGATCCTTCATAAGAGAGATGAGCGGAGAGATAACCAGGGTGATTCCCGGCCTTATGAATGCGGGAAGCTGGTAGCACAGGGATTTCCCCCCTCCCGTAGGCATGATGATCAGGGTGTCAGAATTCCCGAAGATGGATTCCAGGATCTCTTCCTGGCCGGGCCTGAAACGATCGAACCCAAAAACCCGTTCCATAAAGGCTCCGGCCTTCTTGAGTTCTCTTGCCCGCTCCCACTTGATCCTGGAAAACTCCGTCATCCGGCTGTCGTCTCTCATGGTTGGTCCCCTGAAGGTTTTTCTCTGAAAACCCTACCTTATCCCCTCACCCGATTTCAATACAAATACCGCCATGGATGGGGAATTGGTCTTGTCTTACGGGGATCAATATTATAACGTGGCCCTGCATTATTCCAAAAACCCATCTTGAAATGCTTATTCCAGAAAAAGATGATCCCATGAAAGATTCATTATTGCCTCTATGCCTGCTTATAGTCTTTTTGGGGTGCTCCGAGGCACCTCAGGCCCAGCCGGCCAAGGCCCCCGAGATCCCGGTAACGGTCGCCCAGGTGGTCTCCAAGGACATGCCCCTTGCGGTGGATGCCCCCGGCACGGTTGAACCGGTCCGGACCGTCACCATCCTCTCCCGGATCACCGGTCAACTGGAGAAGATCGGTTTTCGGGAAGGAGAGGATGTGGTCAAAGGCCGCACGCTCTTTACCCTGGATCAGGCCCCTTTCTTGGAAGAGGTGAAGAAGGCCGAATCCCGGCTCCTTCAAAACAAGGCCCTCTTGAAATTCCAAATGGCCGAGGCCCGGCGCTATGAAAACATTACCAAAGGGGGTGCTGTTTCCGAGTCCGACGTGGAAAAGACCCGCGCCCAGGCCCTGGCCACCCAGGCCCTGATCCAGGCCGATGGCGCGGCCCTGGAACAGGCCCGACTGGACCACTCCTACTGCACCATCAAGGCGCCCTTTTCGGGCCGAACCGGCCGTTACCTGGTCAATGAAGGGGCCATTGTGGAGGCCAACATCACCCCCCTCACGGTGATCCACCAGATATCGCCCATTGATGTCTCCTTTTCAGTCCCCGAAAGGCGCCTGCCCCAGATACAGCGTTTCTGGAAACAGCACCCTTTGAAGGTCCTGGCCTCCCCCGGAGAGGAAAAGACCCCCCGGCACGAAGGAAAGCTGGTCTTTCTGGATAACGCCATTGATACGGCGACGGGTATGCTTTTTCTCAAGGCCCGCTTTGAGAACAGGGACAGGGGCCTCTGGCCGGGGCAATATGTGCGGGCAAGCCTCATCCTGTATCATGAAAAGAACGCCGTCACCGTCCCCAAGAGGGCCGTCATGCTCGGGCAAAAGGGAAATTATGTGTTTGTGGTGAAACCGGACATGACGGTTGAGTCGAGAGAGGTCGCCGTGGATCGGCGGGTGGACGGCGATGCCGTGATTGCCTCTGGTCTTAAACCCGGTGAAACCGTGGTGTTGACCGGCCAGAACAAGCTCCAAAAGGGTTTCCATGTCGAAATCCTGACCCCTTCAAGGCACCAGATCCACCGGCGGTGATGCATCCCCAACCCGCAGTCATGAGGAAAACCCTCCATGAACATCTCTGAAATATGGATTCGAAGACCGGTCATGACCACCATGGTCATGCTGGGGGTGATGTTCCTGGGGTTCCTCAGCTATGACAAGCTTCCCATCAGCAACCTCCCCAACGTGGATTTCCCCACCATCAGTGTCAAGGCCTATCTCCCCGGGGCGAATCCCGAGATTATGGCGGCGACCGTGGCCACCCCTTTGGAAAAGCAGTTTTCCGCCATAGCCGGCATCGATTCCATGACCTCCACGAGCACCCTCGGCCAAAGCACCATAAATATCCAGTTCAACCTGGCCCGCGATATCGATGCCGCGGCCCTGGATGTAAACGCCGCCATCGCCGCGGCCATGGGTGTGTTGCCGGAAAGTATGCCCAATCCGCCCACCTATAAGAAGGTCAATCCCGCTGACATGCCCATTGTATTTATCGCCATGACCGCGGACGAGTTGCCCGTGAGTGACCTCCAGGCCTTTTCTGAAGACGTCCTGATTCCAAATCTGTCTACCATCAACGGCATTGCCGATATTGATGTGGTTCCCACCCAGCGCTATGCCGTAAGGATCCAGGTCAATCCTCTCGCCTTGGCCAGCCGGGGCATCGGCATCAATGAGGTGGCCGATGCCGTGTCTGCCGGGAATGTCAACCTCCCGGGCGGGACCCTGGACGGGACCAAAACGGCCTATACCCTGGAGAGCAACGGCCAGCTCATGAAGGCCGAGGACTATAACGGTCTTATCATCTCTTATCAAAACGGCTATCCGGTGCGCATCCAGGACATCGGCAGGGCGGTGGCCAGCGTGGAAAACAACCGCTCCACCAGCTGGTGCTTTCGCGAGGGCCGCAAAGAAAAGGGCGTGGTTGTCAGGGTCCGAAAGCAGGTAGGCGCCAACACGGTCCTGCTGGCCGATCAGATCCGGGCCAAACTTCCCAAGATCGCCGCCTCCATGCCCGGGGCCATGAGCATGGATATCCTCTACGATCAGTCCCTCTTCATCAAGGATTCCATTCGGGATGTCCAGTATACCATGATCCTGACCATCTGCCTGGTCCTGGTGGTCATGTTTTTGTTTATCCGGGCCTTGAGACCCACGGTCATTCCCAGCGTGGTCATTCCCCTGTCCCTGGTGGCCACATTCCCCATAATGGCGGTCAACGGGTACACCCTTAACAACCTCTCCCTCATGGCCATGACCCTGGCCATTGGATTTGTTGTGGATGATGCCATCGTGGTGGTAGAAAACATCATCCGCCGCATGGAGAAGGGGGAGACCGCCCAGGAGGCCTCCCTCAGGGGTTCCCGCGAAATCGGCTTTACCATCCTTTCCATGACCGTTTCCCTGGTGGCGGTGTTCATCCCCATCATGTTCATGGGCGGCATTATCGGCCGACTTTTCAGGGAATTCGCCGTGGTCATTACAGCGGCCATCCTGTTTTCAGGATTTTTCTCCCTCACCCTCACTCCCATGCTCAGCAACCGGTTTTTGAAGGGTTTGACCGCCAAGAACCGGGGCCGGTTATACCGTTTCTCTGAAAGGATTTTGGAGGGAGCCACCGCCCTTTACGGCAAAAGCCTCGGTTTCTGCCTCAACCGCCGATTCTGGATGCTGGTGCTGACTGTGGCCGTTGTGGTGAGCATGGTCTATCTGTTCGACCGCATCCCCAAGGGCTTTATTCCCAACCAGGACCAGAATTTCTTTCGTGTCTTCTCACAGGCCGACGACAGGACCTCTTATGAGGAGATGTTTCGCATCCAGGATGCCCTGGATGAGATCATCATGGACGATCCCGCGGTGGCCGCTTCCAAAATGGGGGCCATCGCCGGTTTTTCCGGCGACAATAACGGCATCGCCTTTATCAGCCTCAAGGAACGGGCAGAGAGGGAGGTTACAGTGGATGAAATCATCACCCGCCTTCGCCCCAAATTGAACCGGATTCCCGGGGTGTTCGTCTCCCTCACCAATCCCCCCCTCATCACCATCGGATCCCGACTGGCCACCACCCAGTGGCAATTCACCCTTCAGAGCACGGACCTGGATGATCTCTATGAATATGGCCGCATCATGGAGGACAAACTCAGGGCCATGCCGGCCCTGGCGGACGTCAAATCAGACCTCATGTTCAGAAGACCCACCGTGGAAATCAAGATCGATCGAGACATGGCCTCCTCCTACGGGCTGACCCTGGAGCAGATCCAGGACGCCTTTTATTCCGGATATGCCTCCCGCCAGATTTCAACCATTTACACCTCAAGCAATTTCTACTACGTGTACCTGGAGTTGCTGCCCCAGTACCGGGTACAGCCCGAATGTTTGAAACAGCTCTATATCCGCTCTTCATCCGGCAGATTGGTCCCCCTGGAGCAGGTGGCGGAATTTACGGAATCCGTATCCCCCCTCAGTGTCAACCATTCAGGCCAGATCCCCTGTGCCAACATATTCTTCAACCTCAAACCCGGGGCCTCCATCGGCGGCGTCATCCAGGAAGTCACAGCCTTTGCCCAACAAAGGCTTCCAACCACCATGAGCACCGGATTTCAGGGCTCGGCCCAGGCCTTCCAGTCATCCTTTGCCAGCATGGGATTTCTGCTTCTGGTTACCGTCCTGGTCATCTACATGATTCTGGGCATCCTCTACGAAAGCTTTATCCACCCCATCACCATCCTCACGGCCTTGCCCCTGGCCGGATTCGGAGCCCTTGCCGCACTCACCCTTTTTCACAAGGAGCTCGACCTGTATGCCTACCTGGGGCTGATTCTGCTGGTGGGCATCGTGAAAAAAAACGGGATCATGATGGTGGACTTCGCCCTGGAAGCGGAGCGGCGGCAGAGGCTGACCCCGGTGGACTCCATCCACCAGGCCTGCCTCATCCGCTTCAGGCCCATCATGATGACCACCCTGGCCGCCTTAATCGGGGCCTTGCCCATCGCCCTGGGGCTCGGGGCCGGGGGCGAGGCCCGGCAATCGCTGGGCATATCCGTGGTGGGGGGCTTGATCTTCTCCCAACTGATGACCCTTTATATTACCCCGGTCTTCTATGTGTACCTGGATGAATTAAGCCAATGGGTAAACCGTAGAAAAAAGACCGACCTCGCTGAGAGGACCCGTTAATGAGCTTTGGACTCTTCCATCCCGACTTTCCCTTTCATCGCCTGTTTCAGGATCAGTGGGCCATTCTGAACCAAGCCATGGTCCTTTTACAGGACATATTGAGAGATTTAAGCGACCTTCGCGTGAGGTGTGCGGAAATCCACACCCTGGAGACTCGGCAGATCCGTGTTTCCAGAGAAATCCTCCGGGAGCTCTCCCTCACCCTTATTCAGCCGGTGGAACGTCAGGATGTCTACGAATTGAACCGGGCCTTTGAAGAAACCATGAGGGGGGTCAAGGCCGTGTCCACCCGGGCCGGGTTGTACGGCTTTACCGCACCCAGACCTGCGGCCCTGCAAATCGGTACGAACCTGGTGGAACTGCTGGCCGAGGTGGGCGGTGTTCTTGAGAACCTGCGAACCATCACCCCCACGACCCTGCCGGTGGAAAAAATGGATGCCCTCCGTGAAGAAACCCGCATGTTATTCCTGGTCGGCCTTGGAGAGCTCTATGAAGACCGTGCCGAAGGGATCAGCGATCTACTGGAGATCATGAAATGGGCCCAAATCTACGATCGCCTGGAGACGACCTTTGATCGGACCGGAGAGATCATCACTGCGGTTTCGGGGATTATCTTAAAGAATCTGTAAAAAAAGGAAGCCTTTGCCATTATAAAACCCGCAGACCCCTAAGGATCCGCGGGTTTTTTTGAGGTTTCTTTCAAATGGTCTCCTCTTTGGTTTCCTGGGTACCCCGTTGTTGCTTAAATGGCGCTTAATAATTCGAGATGCAAAACAGCATAAGTCTTTTTTATTACTGCAGTTAGATCTCAAAAACGTTAATGCGTTTGTAACAACGGGGTTTACAAAAAGGCTGAAGGTTAGGTTGATCATGAACCATACAACAGGGCCCTTGCCAAAACTGGGGGCTTCCCGGGCTGCCGTTGTTTTCGCCGGCGCAATGCCTTCCCCTCATGTCATGTTTGAAGCTGCCCGGCAGAAAAGATGCACGCACATCCGAGAAGCCTGACAAGCACTCCCGGTCTTCTCTCCTTCTCATGGACCTTCCGGGCCTGGGAACTCTTTTTCTCCTGGGTCAATCCGGAAGCACCTGGTTGCCTTTCCAAAGAACAGCGACGATTCATGATCTATATCGTCCATTTTCAGAAATACTTTAATCATTAAAAAAGATTTTTAAAGGGGCCTTGAGGAATCGCCGGCTTTTTTCTTGACAAAATCAGGCCAAAAATGTTATTTCGCTGTGTAACTGTTAATTTCACGTAGTGAAATAATTTATGGCTATTACTCCTAAATCCAGGTATTTCATCAACTCCCTTTCACGGGGCCTCGCCATTCTCCAGTCCTTCTCCCCGGAAACCCCTTCTCTGTCCCTGACGGCCCTGGCCCAGGCCAATAGGATTACCCTGGGGACCTGCACCCGCTATGTATCCACCTTGAAAGCGCTGGGATATATGGTGCAAGACCCCGTGACCAAGCGCTACACCCTGACCCCCAAGGTCCTGTCCTTGGGATTTCCCCTTCTCAAAAACATGGATCTCCGCGCGAGGCTGCTGCCCTATATGATCGAAACCACGAGGGATCTGGATGTCACAACCCAGTGTGCCATGCTGGACGGAGCGGATATCGTCTTTGTCGATCGGGTGCGCTCTCGGGAGGTGGTTAATCTGGACCTCACCGTGGGGTCCCGGCTGCCCTGTTACTGCACGGCCCTGGGCAAGGCCATACTGGCCTTTCTGGACAAGGAGACGGCTGAGGGCATCATTGACTCCCTGGAGTTCGTTCCTCACACCCCCTTTACGGTGAGAAACAAAGATCAGTTGCGGGTTCTTCTCCAAGAAACGAGAGAAAGGGGATACGCCGTCAATAACCAGGAGTTGACCTTGGGTCTTAAGACCCTGGCTACACCGGTCTTCAAAGAGGGACAGGTGGAAGGGGCCTTTGGCATGTCCTATCCTATCCACCGGGTAGCCGATAATAACCTGGAGACCCTTTTTGTGGAGAGGCTCAAGGAGATCGCCCAAAAGGCTTCCATCTGAGCCCCCGAAAGATAACATATATGACCAAGCTGGTTGAAACAAAATGGCTTTTTGAACGATTAAACGGTCCGTCCCTGGTGATCATCGATGCCTCTCCCACTGATGAATACATGACCATGCATATAGAAAAGGCCGTGAGCGCATCCTTCGGCCCGGAAGAGTATATCTCATATGGTATTAATACCTCCTATGGCGGGGGGGTCGACCTCTTCACGGACCCCGACTCTCCCCTTCCCTTTCAGGACGGCGATCCCGAGTATACCGGCCGGGTCCTGCGCTCTCTGGGTATAAACCAGGACTCAACGGTGGTGGTCTATGACAATGGGGCGAGCTTTCACGCCACCCGTGTCTTCTGGACCCTTTCCCTTCACGGCCTCAAAAACGTCCATATCTTGAACGGGGGCATCGAGAAATGGGAAATGGAAGGCCGCCCCGTTACCACCCGCATCCCCGTGGTCCAGGAAGGCGATTTTGCACCTCGCTCTTGCGAACCATCACCGGTAGTGGACACGGATTATGTTTTGGAAAACCTGGCCAATCCTGATGTTACCCTTGTTGACTCGAACCTGGCCTCCTGGTACCACGGGGATTTTTTAGCGTACTCCAGAAGGGGGCATATTCCTTATGCCGTCAACATCCCTTATCCTTCCTATTTCAGCCTGGACAGGACATGGAAATCCAAAGATAAGTTGCACCGCATGTTCGCCCTCCTGGGGGTGGTCCCGGAAAAAGAAATTATCGTTTACTGCGGGGGAAATCCCGCGGGCAGTTCTTTATATTTCACCCTGCGCCATGTCCTGGGCTACCCGCGGGTGAAATTTTACCTCAAATCCCTTATCGGATGGCTCTCCGATCCCAGACAGCTTCCTGTACACACCTATGCCAATGAACATATGCTCAGGGACGCCGAATGGGTGAGATGGTTCGCAGGAGAGCGGATTCAATATCTGGTGCGGGATACCAGGGTCAGGGCCGTGGACGTGAGGTCTCGGGAGGACTATACAAAAGGGCACATCCCCTATGCGGTCAGTTTGCCCGTAGATGAGTTGATCGAGACCTGCAACGACCTCAAAGACTGGGAAGAGGTGTTCGGTCAAAATGGGATTTCAAACCATACCGAACTGGTCCTATACGACCACAGGTACAATCTCACTTCCAGCCTCCTCCTCTGGATCTTGGAATATTTTGGACACAAAAAGGTTTCCGTCCTCCATGGGGGATTTTCCGGATGGACCGAGAAAGGATATACCGTCAGCACCCAACCCCCCATTTTAGAAAAACCCCGACACAAATTTGATGTGGCCATCGCGCCCACCTCTTACACTATCACGCCTGACTCTGAAAAGATCTACTTGGGGGCACCGGAGGACCGGGACCCGGAGAGGGAAGACCAGATCCGGATGCCTATCCTGGCCACCGCCGGCGGAATTGAACGGTTCACCGATCCCGATACGGGCCTGAAGAGTGCGGGAGAGCTCTTTGCGATTTATGACGGGGCCGGGCTCTCCAAGCCGCATGACATCATTTGTCACGGCCATACCCTGAAGGAAGCCGCCTTTCATTATTTTTTGCTGCGCCTTCTGGGTTTTCCTCGAATCCGGGTGGCTCCCGGGGCAATCGGTCCAATAGGTCAGGAGGAAAAGAAGCCCTAAGGGGTTTATCCAGAAAGAGATCCGGCATGACTGCGGGAAAGCAAAAAAAGATGATGCCCCTGAGTGACGCCATAGCCCGGTTCGTCTTGGACGGCAGTCACATCTCATTGGGCGGTTCCACGGCCAACCGAAATCCCATGGCCGGGATTTATGAAATCATCCGACAGGAGAAGAAGAACCTCCACCTCTACGGCGCCATCATGGGACCGGGTCCGGATCTTCTTATCGGGGCCGGGTGTGTTTCCGGGGTGGAACTGGGCTATTTTGGGGTGGGCCGTTACGCCCCGACAGCCCCCTGTTTTAAAAGGTATGTGGAGGAGCAAAGGATCCGCTTCGAGGACTATACCAATTTTCAAATGGCCCTTCGTTTCCTGGCCGGCGCCATGGGGGTGCCCTTCATACCCACCCGGACCTCTCAGGGGTCGGATATCATCAACCGATGGGGAATGGACGAGGGCTACCGGGCAGGCGATGAAAGGACTGCCAACAAAAAGCTGGTGATCCAAAAAAACCCCTTTGCCCCGGACCCGGGTGAAAATGTCATCCTGCTGCCGGCCATCAATCCCGACGTGACCATCATCCACGCCCAAAAGGCCGATGCCCAGGGGAATGTTCGTATTGAGGGCCTTACTTTTTCTGATGTGGAGCAGGCCAAAAGCGCCAAGTATCTGATTGTCACTGCGGAGGAAATCGTCGACACGAGCACGCTGCGGGCCGACCCCCAGTTCAACCAACTGCCGTCCTTTTTTGTTGACGCCCTTGTGGAGGTCCCCTATGGCGCCCATCCCACGCAATGTTACAACTACTATGACATGGACATGTCTTTTCTCTATGGACTTATTGATGCCACAAAGGACAATGAGAGCCTCCATGAATTCTTAACAAGTCATGTCTTTGGGGTTCATGATCACCGGGAATACATCCAGAGGCTGGGCAACCAGGTCCTTGAAGCCATAAAAGCGGATCCCGGGCTGGGATACCGCTCCGGCCTCAACAGGAGCCAGGACAAGGCCTCCTCCAGGAGAATGCAGTGAACGAATCCTTTTCAGCCAGCGAATTGATGACCATTGCCGCTGCCAGGGAGATCACGGACAGAGACATCATCTTCTGCGGAACCGGTCTCCCCATTGTTGTGGCCCGGACGGCCAAGCACCTTCATGCCCCGGGAAGCGTTATTTTCTTTGAGACCGGTGCCATCGACTCCCCCCTGTTGGACTTGCCCATGTTTGTCGCCGACTCCAGGGTCATGGCCGGGGCCGTCATCCACACAGGACTCGTAGACGCCATATCCATGTTGCAGAACAATAAAACAGGGCCCCGAACCGTGACTATTCTCGGGGCCGCCCAGATCGACCGGTTCGGGAACCTCAACTCTACATGCATCGGGGACTACCTGGCGCCCCGGGTCAGGTTTTCGGGAAGCGGGGGTGCCGCCGATGCGGCATGCCTGTCAGGAAGGACCATTGTGTTCATGAAACACCAAAAAGAGCGCTTTGTAGAGAGGCTGGACTACTTGACCAGTCCGGGGTGGCTCCAAGGGGCCCGCAGCCGGGAGCAAAAGGGCCTCACCCGTGGAGGAACGAGCGTTCTGATTACCAACAAATGCATCATCCGTTTCCACCCCGGTAAAAGGACCATGTATCTGAGTGAATACTTTCCCGGTTCCACCCTCGAAGAGATCGAGGGAAACACCGGTTTCCCGTTGGATCTCGCCTCGGCCCGGGAGATGACGCCGCCCGGAGAAGAGGAACTCCGCGTACTCAGGGAGGAGGTGGATCCGGACAGACTCATTATCGCCTAGTCCCTTACAAGGGGTACAGAAAAGGAGGGACGGTACGGAAGGGGGGATGTCCATGGTTTTACCAGTGAGGAATTAAGGAACCATGAATCTCTTTATAAATTAAACACACCATACAGTAAGGAGGCAATACCATGAAAAAGGGGGCAATACCGATCATTCTTTCCTTGATATTCATCCTGGGTTTGATGGGCACCGGCTGGGCGGAATCCAAGCCCATCATTATCGGGAATCCCAACGCCTTTAGCGGCATGATGTCTATGTACGGCAACGGTGCCGCTGTGGGACTTGAACTTGCCATTGAAGAGATCAATGCAGCAGGGGGGATCCTTGGCAGACCCCTCAAGTTGATCAAAAGGGATACGAGGCTCAACCCGGAGGTTGCGGTCAGGGAGGTGAAGGACCTCGTATTGAATGAAGACGCGGATTTCATCATCGGCATCTTGAGCAGCGGTGTGGGGCTGGCCGTTTCGGAATACTGCAAGTCGGCCCAGAAAATCCTCATCATTTTGGAGGCCCGTTCCACCAAGATCACCGAAGAAAAAGGACATCGATACGTGTTTCGGTTTGCTTCAAATTTTTCCTCCCGCGACTCCGCGGTACTGGATGCAGCGGCAAAATTATGGCCGAAGGATGAAACCGACAAGATCTGTCAATTGAACCTGGACTACGAGCAGGGGAAAAACGCCTATCAGGACACCATGAAAAAGTGGAAAAAGGCCAACCCCGGCATGGAACTGGTGACGGCCCTGTGGCCGCCCCTGGGGACCTCCGACTGGGCCCCTTATATCTCCAAGCTTATGGCCTCCAAAGGAAATTTCCTGATCCACGCCCTTTACGGTGGGGCCTGGATGGCCTTTGTTAAACAGGCCCTTCCCATGGGCCTTTACCAGAAATTTCATGTGGTGGGCTCCTGTGCCGGGGATCTGGAGACGACCCACGTCTTGAAAAAGGGAAGCCCTGTGCCTACCGGAATGGTAACCATAGCGGAGTGGCCTTACTGGGCCCTTGACAATCCCAAGGCCCAGGAAATGGCGGATAAGATCATGAAGAAGGGCAAGCTCAACTATGCCTCGCCCCACGCCTACGGGGGCTATCTTGCCATTTACACCCTGAAGGAGGCCATTGAAAAAGTCGGGGCCGTTGATACGGAAAAGGTCATCGACTACATGGAGGGCAAGCAGATTGAATCCAACATGGGGCCCATGACCATCCGGGCCTGCGACCACCAGGTCACCTGGCCGGTGTACGCGGGAGAGCTGGAATTTATCCCTGGAGCCGGTTGGCCCAGTGTCAAGGACCCTTCTCTGCCTGATAATGTGGGCAGCATGTACAACTCCTGTGAAGAAGTGGCCAAACTGAGACAAGCACAATAAGGGCCCGCCTGGGGCCGATGCCGGCATGAGGCCGGCGTCGGCCCTCAAGAACAGCCCGAAAGGAGTGGTGAGAGGTGAATCTCCAGCTTGCCGTAATGCAGCTTTTGAACGGATTGGGTTCGGGAATGATCATCTTTCTCGTGGCCATTGGGTTATCCATCATTTTTGGGACCCTCAAGGTGCTCAATCTGGCCCATGCCGCAATCTATATGCTGGGGGCCTATCTCTGCTTCTGGCTGTCCCAGATCGTGCTGGCCCATTTCCCCGGGAACTTCTGGCTGGTTATCTTTCTGGCCCCCCTAGGCACGGCCCTTATCGGCGCCCTTGTTGAGATCTTTATCATTCGCCGGATCTACGGCCAGGACCTCATGTATCAATTCATCCTCACCTTCGGTCTTTCTCTGGTCATTGCCGACCTGGTCAAACTGTGCTGGGGCATGGAGGTCCATTATGTGCCGATTCCCTGGCCCTTTCAGGGGTCCGTCCCTGTCCTGGGGGCCTATCTGCTCAAGTACCAGCTTTTCTTGTATATGGCGGGGACCTCTGTGTTCGCGGGACTTCTCCTACTCATGAATTATACCAAACTGGGGATGCTCATCCGGGCCGTCACCTATCACCGGGATATGGCCAATGCCCTGGGGATCAACGTTCCCAAGGTGTATACCGGCGTCTTTATGCTGGGATCCTGTCTGGCCGGCTTCGGAGGGGTTGCTGCGGCCCCGGTCACGTCCATCACGCTGGGGATGGACCACATTGTCCTGGTCCAGTGCTTCATTGTAGTGGTTATCGGGGGTATGGGGAGCATTACAGGGGCCTTTTTGGGTTCCATCATCCTGGGCTTGCTCAATTCCTTCGGGATCCTGTATCTCCCGCAACTGGCCCTGGTTTTCGGATTTGTCCTCATGGCCATCATCCTCATAGCCCGGCCCTACGGCCTGATGGGTGAACCCATGGAGGCCGAGGAAAAACTTTAGATAAGGGTGAAAGATGCAGACGGCTGAAAGTCATACTCTCCTTGTCCGGATCTCCATAGCGGCCGCCGTTGTGACGGCCTTTCTCCTGCCTTTATGGCTCCATGCCGGGTGGATCAGTTTGATCACGGAAATGCTCATCCTCTCCATTGCGGCCTGCGGCTACAACCTCATGATGGGTTACGGCGGCATGGTGTCCTTCGGGCCGGCGGGGCAATATGCCCTTGGGGCCTATACCACGGGGGTTCTTCTGGTGAAAACAAACATCCCCTTTGCCCTGGCCATGACAGCGGGTCCTGTATGTGCGGCCCTTCTCTCCATTGTGATCGGGTGGTTCTGCGTACGCAGGACGGAGGTCTATTTCTCTCTCCTTACCCTGGCCTTTGCCCAGATCGTCTATACGGTCATACAGAAATGGTACGGTTTCACCGGAGGGGACGACGGCCTGGTGGGCATTCGGGTCCCTGAAATCCTGTCCGGCATAGATAAGTACTACTTCTTCACGGTCCTGGTTGCCCTGTTTTGCCTCTTTGTCATGTGGAAAATGATCAATTCCCCCTTTGGCAAAATGATCCAGGGTATCAGGGAAAATCCAAGGAGGGCGGAATTCATCAGTCTTAACGTGAAACGGTATCAACTGGGCATCTTTGTGACCTCCGCCTTCTTCCTGGGCGTTGCAGGGTCTCTCTACTCGGGGTTCAACGGCAGCATTTTCCCGGCCAATATCGATGTGGCCAAATCCACGGATATCATCGTGGTATGCCTCATGGGTGGCATGCATCACTTCCTCGGACCGGTTCTGGGCTCCATCGCCTATATTTTGATCAACAAGATCATCGCCAACTACACCCAGTATTGGGCCCTGGTCCTGGGGATAATCATTATCGGACTGGTGTTATACGCCCAGGGAGGCATTGCCGGTTTCATCTCAGAACGCTATTCCGCCTTAAGAAGGGAAGCATAAGACAATGATCTTTGAAGCACGCCATCTTTCTAAGGCCTTCGGGGGAATAAAGGCGGTTGATGACGTCTCTCTCCAAATCGAGGAGGGTGAGGTCAGTTCCATCATAGGGCCCAACGGCGCAGGGAAAAGTACGCTCTTTAATCTCTTTACCGGGCACCTTCGCCCTGACACGGGGGAACTCTTTTACAAGGATGAAAATATCACCACATTACCCCCTTATAAAATCTCCAAGATGGGCATCGGCAGATCCTTTCAGCGGGTCAACGTCTTTCCGGAGCTCAGTGTTTTTGAAAATGTCCAGCTTTCCCTGCTCTCCGGGCGGGGCCTTGGAAGCCGTCTCTTTCAGGGTGCGGGCAAGATGCTGGTCACAGAAACCCGGGACCTCCTCGACCTTGTGGGACTTGGAGACAAGGAAGGGTCCCCGGCGGGATTCCTCTCATACGGAGATCAAAAAAGGCTTGAAGTGGGCATCGCCCTGGGGGGAGCCCCCGAGCTCCTGCTCCTTGATGAGCCTACGGCCGGGATGAGCCCCGAAGACACCGTCAACTTCACCCGCTTTATCCAAAAACTCGCCAAGGACCGTCACCTTACGGTGGTATTCGTTGAACATGATATGAAGGTGGTATTCACCATCTCCGACAAGATCAGGGTCATGGACCACGGAGCCATTATCGCCACCGGAACCCCTGAAGAAATACAGGCCAACAAAGAGGTGCAGCGTGTGTATCTTGCCGATGCGGATAAGATCTCCGAGGAGCAGGTTGTATCTGTATCGCCCGGGCCCGTGGAGGTCCCCGAAAAGGCCAACATCCTGGATGTCAAGGAAATAGACACCTTTTACGGCCTAAGCCACATTCTCTTTAAACTGTCCCTGAAGGTGGACGAGGGGGAGGTCATCTCCATCCTGGGGAGAAACGGGGTAGGAAAAACAACCACCCTGAAGAGCATCATGGGACTTACCCCCCCCAAAAGGGGGAGCATCAAGTTCCTTGAAAAAGAAATCCGGGGGCGAAAGCCCTTTCATATCTCCCGCATGGGTATCGGCTTTGTCCCGGAGGAAAGAATCATCTTTCCCGATCTCTCGGTGGCGGAGAACCTGGAGATCGCCAGGAAACCCCCTACGGGTGAGTTCAACTGGACCCCCCAAGAAATCTACCAAATATTTCCCGTCCTCAGCAAGAGAAAGAACCAGAAAGGAGGGACCCTCAGCGGGGGAGAACAACAGATGCTCACCATCGCCAGGACCCTCATGGGCAACCCTCAATTGCTGCTCCTGGATGAACCCTCCGAGGGGCTTGCCCCCTTGGTGGTTAAGACCGTGTATGAGCAACTGGGCATCCTAAAAGGCCACGGCATGTCCATTCTCTTGTCCGAGCAGAATTCCACCTTCGCCCTGATCTTATCAGACCGGACCTATGTGCTCGAAAAGGGGCATATTTGCTGGGAAGGAGAACCCCGAGAGCTGAGAGAAAATCCCGAGATCATGAAAAAATACCTGGGTGTCTAGTCCCCTGCCGCAGGTCTAACCCCGGGCGAAAGGGTTTGTCCTCCTCTCGTATTCCACGGTTGAAGAGCAAGCCCGGCCGTAATCATGTCCCGGCCACACCCTGGTCCCGCCGGGCAGGGTATAGATCTTCTCCCGGATGGATCGGAGCAGCAGGTCAGGGGAACCTCCCCGCAGGTCGGTCCGGCCCACCCCACCCACAAAGAGCGTATCCCCCGTAAACAGATGCCCCCGGGTATAAAGGCAGATGCCCCCCGGGGTGTGGCCCGGCGTATGAAGCACTGTGAGGGTTGTAAATCCTATCCCAATGGCATCTCTGTCCTTAAGCAGAATATCAGGCCTCGGTGAGCCTTTGCCGCCCAAAAGTCTTGATAAAACACGGTTCAACGGCCTTTCCAAAAGGGGGGCGTCTTGCTCATGGATCAGCAACTTGGCCCCGGTGGCGGCCCTCACCGTCCTGTTGCCGGCCGTATGATCCGCATGTCCATGGGTGTTGATGATGTGGGTCACCTTATATCCAAGGTCTCCCACCTGGGAGAGGATGCGGCCTGTTTCAAAGGCCGGATCAATGAGGCCACAGGTCCTTGTCTTCTCGTCCCCCACCACGTAGCAAAAGGCGGCCATACGTTTCATTTTGATCTGTCTGAGCAGCAGGGTATTTCTCCTCCTATTCCTGCACTGTCCATTCCCGGTCTGGGCGGGCAGGGGTCAAAAACCTGACACCGTGCATGTCACTTTATCATATTGTCTTATGAAGTTTTAGATTTTTGAATAAGGCCAAGTTACTCGAAGAGGTTAAAGGGTCGGTAAGGACACATATTCTTTGCCTTCGCTTCGCCGGGCCCAGGCCACCCCTACAGGGCGGATCCCGGTTTCTTTTCAAGCATCTCAATACACCGCGCCCCGTAATTCTTTAAAAGAAGTACCATGGCTAAATTCCCTCATACCCGGGACCTGGCATGATTCCTGCTAAAGTTTCCAGAGGAGGTTCTTGGGGGTGCCCTTGCTTTCTCTAAAAGGGGAGGAACGTTTCATGGCGGAGGAACCCACCTATGAAGATCTGAAAAAAAGGATCAAAAAACTGGAAAAAGATGCCTCTAAACAAAAAGGGGCGGAGGCGGACTTAAGATACCGGATTGAAGTGGATGACCTTATCACCTCCATATCCACCCACTTCATCAACCTCTCATCAGATGAGATCGACCAAGGCATCCAGACCGCCCTGGAAAGGATGGGAGAACTTGTGGGCAGTGACCGGAGCTACCTCTTCAGGTTTTCTCCCGCGGGGGATACCATGTCATGCCTCTATGAATGGGTGTCTGAAGGGACCGAACCCCAGATAGAACAACTCAAGGATGTCTCCCCCCACAGCCTGCCCCGGTTTATGGCCTTCATGGAGAGACTTGAGGTCTATAACGTTCCCTCCGTCCCTGATCTGCCCCCAGAGGCGGACACGGAGAAGTCCCATTTTCAAGAACAGGGGATCCAATCCCTGGTCTGTGTGCCCGTGCATCTGCGGGGGGCCCTTTTCGGGTTCCTGGGGTTTGATTCGGTAAAACAGGGAAGATACTGGTCCGAGGACCTGATCTCTCTCCTTAAAATCGTGGGGGAGCTCTTTGTGAACGCCCTGGAACGGAAACGGATGGAGGAGTTCCTCAAGGAAAGCGAGAGAAGATACCGCGAGGTTCTCGAAAACATTGTGGAGGGCTATTATGAAGTCGACCTCTCCGGGTCCCTCACTTTCTTCAATAACAGCCTCTGTGAGATGTCCGGGGCTTCCCATGATGAATTGATGGATCTGAATTACCGGGATTATACGGACCCGGACACGGCCGACCGGATCTACCAGACCTTTAGTCAGGTCTATCACACCGGAGAATCTGTTAAGGGATTTGAGTACGAGGTCTTCTTCGAGAAAAAGGGCGCTTCCGCCACGGTGGAGACCTCCGTGTCCCTTAAGAGAGACCCCCAGGGCCGGCCCACCGGGTTCCGGGGTATGATCCGGGATATCACGGACCGAAAGGCCATGGAGGCGGCCCTTCGCAGAGAAAAGGAAAAATTCCGCGCCCTCGTGGAAGACTGCCCCCTGGGGGTATCGCTCATTGCAGAAGACGGGACCTATAAGCACGTGAATCCCAAGTTCGTCGAAATGTTCGGGTATGCCCTCCAGGATGTCCCTACGGGCAAAGAATGGTTTCAGAAGGCCTTCCCGGACAGGGCCTACAGGAGGGATGTCATCTCCCGCTGGATCAACGATTTCAAGGGATCCAGGCATGGAGAGTCCAGGCCCCGCACATTCAAGGTGAGGTGCAAGGACGGATCCGAAAAGATGATCCATTTCAGGCCCGTGGCCATGGAGTCGGGTCAGCAACTGGTCATGTATGAGGACGTGACCGAAAAAAGGCGGCTCGAAATGCAGCTCTACCAGGCCCAGAAGATGGAGGCCATCGGAACCCTTTCTGGGGGAATCGCCCATGATTTCAACAACCTTCTCATGGCCATCCAGGGGAACGCCTCCCTCATGCTCACAGAGACGCATTCCGAGAGCCCCCATTATGGCTTTCTGACCAATATCGTTAAGCAGGTCCAAAGTGGGGCCAAATTGACCAGCCAGCTCCTCGGGTTTTCAAGAAAGGGGCGGTATGAGATCAAGGCCATCAATCTAAACCAGGCGGTCAAGGACGTGTGTGAGACCTTTGCCAGGACCAGGAAAGATATCAAGATCCACCAGGACCTTACCCCGGAAATACTCGCCATCCATGCGGACCGGGGACAGATTGAGCAGATCCTCCTAAACCTGTATGTGAACGCAGCGGACGCCATGCCCGGAGGGGGAGACCTCCACGTGACCACCATGAACACCACCCATGAAAGCATGAAGGCCGACCTCTATACGCCGAAGCCGGGCCTCTACCTCTTACTGGAGATAAGGGATACGGGCATGGGTATGGATAAAGAGACCACCAAACGTATTTTTGATCCCTTCTTCACCACCAAAGAGATGGGAAGGGGCACCGGCCTGGGTCTGGCCTCGGTCTACGGCATTGTCAAGGGTCATGGAGGCTATATCGATGTGCATTCCATCAAGGGCGGGGGAACCACCTTCAGCATATATCTGCCTGCCTCCAGGACCCTGATTCCCGGGGAGGAACCCGGGACAGGCGAAGAGGTCGCCGGGGGAAGGGGAACCATACTCCTGGTGGATGATGAGCATATGGTCCTGGATGTGGGTGCGCAGATGCTGGAACACCTGGGATACACCGTGCTCCAGGCCGCTTCAGGATCCGAGGCCATCCGTCTCTACAGAAAGAACATGGACACAATCGATCTGGTGATCCTGGATATGATCATGCCCGAAATGGGAGGAGGCAAGGTCTATGACAGGCTCAAAGCGCTCAACCCCGATGTGCGTGTTCTCCTCTCAAGCGGATACAGCCTGGAAGGGGAGGCCAAGGAAATCCTGGACCGGGGATGCGGCGGCTTCATCCAGAAGCCCTTTGACATCAAAGACGTCTCCCGGAAAATAAGGCAAATCTTGAGCAGACCATCATAGAGCGTTTTATAGCACTGGCTATTCACAAATTATCCAGAAATGAGATATTTTTTACAAAATCAAGGAAATCGAGGGATGACGCGGAGTTGTACTATACTACACCGCACAAGTGATCCCGCAGATTGACGCCGAGTTTGTGAAAAAGCGCCATTTATGGATGGAAACTATTTAGGAGGCCTGAACCGCTCCATAGCAGGCTGCCACACCCCGTAGAAATGGTCCCAGAAAAGGCTCTGGGCCATTACAAAGCGATTGTGCCTTGAACCGGCCCCTTTCATCTTCCTGTCCCAGGAGGCCTGCAAGGTCCGAAGCCTTTCTCTCTCCAACTCGCCTCTTGCGCTGTTGATAACGTCATCGATCATGCGCTTTCTTTCCCTTTCAAAGGCAAACCGGTCCTCTCTAAAGAGCCTGGCGAGCCTTTCATGCTCTGTTAGGGATTCCCGCTCCCGCTTCTCCTTCTCCTCCACACAATCCTTTTTTCCCATTTTCACTTTCCCCTCTCCCGTGTTTCGTCGAACGGCTCAATCGTCTTGTCACCGGATAACGAATCGAGCCTTAAGGACCTTCAAGAACAGCCCCGGCCGATTTGTGCTCCGACAGGCGGCGTGTCCACGCACCTTTTGTCAATCATTTGACACCTATGACAGGAGCACGCCACAACGCACCTGACCACCGATTGGCTCCTGGTAACCAAACACATTCCCTGTAGTGTACTATCCGATTCGATAACCATATTTTGTTATTCATGTAAAGAAAAATCTACATATTGGGAATATGTAAAAAATTCCACGCATCGGTTCATGCCGTCCCCGTCGTCCGCAAGAATGATTTCAACCCCGGATCCAGGCAAAACATTCCACCTGGCACGCCCGGACGTCAATATTTTGACGGGTAGAAGCGTTTCGTTCAGGCCGGGACAAGGGTGAGGCATAACTATAACAGATTGATATTATTAACGGATTGACAGTTTGCCTCCCCTTTTTTTTGGCATACAGCTTGCAAGAAAATTAAGCGACCCTCGTTTGAGGTCCAAATTTTTCAACGCGGGTCAAGGAGCAAAAGAGAAATCGGATACTGGAAACTCGAACCTTTTCGAAGCTCCCGCGGGGCAGGGAAACTGGGAGGAACTGTTTGAGCAGTCGAGTGGTCGAGGAGTCAAATCGTCGGGTGTGGAGTTTCCAGTTTCAAGTTTCGGCAACCCGGTTTCCCTCCGCCCTTGCCATCCGACACGGGGCTTTTTTGAACCGGCAATGGAGGCATTTTCATGGCCACACAACAGACAATCTCGGTACCTGAAGCGGCGGAGCTTTGCGGTGTCAGCCGGGGCACCATAAACAACTGGATCCAGGCAAAACGATTGGTTGCCAGGCGGACGGGCAGGGTCTACACGATCCACACGACCGATCTTTTGGTGTTTCTCGATGCCATGGGGAAGCCCATCCCTGCCGGGCTTGAAAACGAAAAATTCACGCACCCGCTGTTCAGGAGCTTTCAGCACTGCTGGGACTATTTTGGTGATCACCATCACGGTGGGAATTGCGAAGCGTGCGTGGTGTCAAAAAACAATCTGGCCGCCTGTTTCGCCGCAAAGAAAAGCAACCGCCTAACGAGCCCGAAGGCCTGCCATACATGCTCCTATTACCACACGATGTTTTTCCCGAGGATCCGGTTCATCCTTCAATTGGGGATCCCCGCGGCCGCGTGCAACGGGCTTTATTTCTGGGGAGCGAACCGCCGGTGGGCTGAGATCTGCGGGGTTCAGCCCGAAGCCTTTATCGGCATGGATATCGAAAACGTCATTCATTCGGACTCTTTGAGCACGGTGATTTCCCTCCTCAAAAAAAGAGAGATGGAAGAAGACCTTCCGCCGCCGGTGGAAGTCGGCGTGAAAACCGGGGCAGGAGCGAAGCGGGCATTGAGCCTCTCGGTTTTGCCCCTGGATGAACCTGCCGGGGCATCGCTTCTTCTCGGGGGGTTGTTGCGTGGCAGGTGAAACGGGGTGATTCCCATCAGACTTGAGACGAACGGAAAGGCAATGCGCCCGATAGTATCAAAATTTGAGCTTGTCTGGAATGCCCTGAAAAGGCTCGATATTCCGCTTCTGAAAAAAGCCGTGATGGAAAAAGCGCCGGCCTGTTTTCGAGGCAACGGCCGCTGTCGGGCGTTTCACAGGCAAATGCCGATTCAGGACGATGATCCCGGCGTTTCATGCAAAGCGGTCAAGCCGGATCTCAGGAAGCTCGGAGCGTCGGTTCAGGGCAAAATGCCCGCGCTGGCCCGCGAGCTTGAAGGGGCATGCAAGGATGTCGAACCGGAATTTATGCGGATCGGAGAGCAACTCCAGACCGCCTACGGCGATGCAATGGAATTGGCGCGGCAGGTCCGGGATTCGGTGGACCTGATCGGCGGGCAGGAGAAGAACGGGGTCCTTTCCCTGATGCGCCGCCTTGCCGAGGCCTCCCTGGGCCGACTCGAAGGCTGCCGGAAAGACGTATCCGAAAAAACAAGTCAAATCAAAAGGGTGCAGGAACAACTGGATGCGCTTTTCACAATCTTTTTCCAGGTAGAAAAGACCGGCCGGCTTCTCAGTATTCTGGCCGTGAACATCGGCATCGAAAGCGCCCGGTCAAACGAATCAAAAGAGCTCTTTTCGGTGGTGGCGTCGGATACCGCCGAACTCTCAAAAAAGATAAAGACCGTGTCCCGGGGGGGGCAGGATGCCCTCAAAGAGGCCCTGGACACGGTGCGGACCCTGTACGGAGATATCTCCCAAGGGCTGGAGAAGATCACAGGGATGGGTCAACATGCCGGCGGGATCGTACAGGAGGCCGTCCGGGAGATCGAGGCTTTGATGGCGTCCACGCTCCAGGTGGCGGAACAGGCCAATGAACATGCCGGGCAGGTATCCCGCCAGGTGGGCGATCTCGTGGTAGGCGTTCAGTTCCATGACAGCATGAGCCAGCGGGTGGCGCATATCACCAAAGCCCTTGGCGATGTGGAAGCCTTCCTGATTGAAGATGAAGGGCAAAAATTGCCCCTTGCCCTTCCTGTCATCAGGCTGCAAGCGGCTCAGATTAAAGAAATCATCGATGAGATCGGCCGCGTTTACGAAACGTGTGTTCATTCCTTTGAAGAGATCATCAAAGATTTCAGCACGCTCCTGAACCACCTCCGGGTCCTCAGCGCAAACGCTGAACCGGACACCGGCCGGGAAAGGGGTGTCGATTCTTTCGAGAGGCTTCGCTCATCCTTCGATGAACTCGATGGCGTGCTCCGCAAGGGCGAGGTCCTGATGGAGCCGGTGCGACATGCGGCAACCCGGGCCTCAGACGCGGCAACCCGGGTTTTCGGGCTTGTTCAGGACATTCACGCAATCGGCTTCGAGTCGCACCTCATGGCGCTGAACGCCATCGTAAAGGCCGCTCACCTGGCCTCAGGGGGGGCCGCCCTGGAAGTGCTGGCCCAGGAGGTCAGGCGCGCATCCGGTCAGTCCACCGCTGTCATGGATAAAGCGGAAGAACTGCTCGACCGGATCACGGGTGCTGCGAACAGGCTCCGAGATCAGTACGCGGCCGCAGAAACGGAGGTCTCGTTGGAAAATTCCGTAGCGGAGATGACCCGCGTACACAATCGATTCATCCAAGCGTCCGCTGCCGCCCACAGGCGGGGAAATGAAATCAGGGCGGATGTGTCAAAGGCAAAGGCCGATCTCGACTTTCTGCCCCTGCTGGCTGAAAGGTTTACAGGGTCTCTCGACCGTCTTGAGGCAATGGCCATGGCGTTGACCCCGTTTTCCTCTGAAAACCGTCGCCTGAGCCAAAATGAAGTGGATGAAATCCTGAAGCGCTACACCATGGACAGAGAAAGGGAGATCCACAAAGCATCTTTTTCCGGCAGTAAAGACGAGCCGGACTCTCATGGCCCGGCCGTGCGGGAAAAAGAGGCTGAAGACAAAGGTGATGTCGATGGGTTTACGGACCGTCCCGAAACAGAAGCATGCGAACAGTGGGACAATGTGGAGCTCTTTGATTCGGATACGGGAGCGGAAGAGAACCGGGACAGTCGGGACGGGGCGGCGGAGGCCGAGGAAACAAGCGGGGATAAGCGGGGATAAGGATGATTTCGGGGACAATGTGGAGCTGTTTTGAAACTTGAAACTGGAAACTCGAAACTGGTCTAAGATCCCGGGGGGGCTTGAAACTGGAACCTGGAGTGCCTTGCAATGAAAGAAATTTATGAGATGGACGTATTCAAGTTGTCTGAGGATTTGTCTGATATCATCCGGCATTCCTTTGGTGAATGGCCCGAAAAGGTCCGGAAAACCATCGGATATCAGAATAATAGACGAACTCGGCCCGAAGCTGAATGCGTTCATCAGGAGCACGAGGTAGGGGACACTACCCCTTGTTCTCCATCTGTCTTCCATTTTCCAATTTCCAGTTTCAAGTTTCAAACCGACTAATGGAGGATTTGGCATGGCTATCACACGGGAAGATAAGGATGGCAACATCGCCTTAAGAATCGAAGGGGCCTTGTCCATCTATGAGGCGGCGGCCCTTCGGGGGGAAATTCTATCCTGCCTGGAGGAAGACACGGGCCTGGAGCTTGATTTGGAGGGCGTCACCGAATGCGACACGGCGGGACTTCAACTCCTTTGGGCGGCCCGGAAAACCGCCGCCGAAGCGAAAAAGGCGCTCCATATCGTAAATACACCTCAGCCTGTTTTAGATGCCCTGCAGGGTGCGGGCCTGAGGTCGGAGGAGCCTTTTTGAAAGGGAGCTATGGTTATGGCAAAAGTGATCATGACGGCGGATGACTCCGCGAGCGTCAGGCAGATGGTGGGTTTCACGTTGAAGGACGCAGGCTATGAGGTGGTGGAGGCGGTCGACGGCCGGGATGCCTTGAACAAGCTGAACGGCGCTGGCGTCCACATGCTGATCACCGACCTGAACATGCCCAACATGGACGGGATCGAGCTGATCAAGGAAGTCCGGGCGCAACAGCAGTTCAAGTTCATGCCCATCGTGATGCTGACCACGGAATCCCAGGACGCCAAGAAACAGGAAGGAAAATCGGCCGGCGCTACCGGATGGATTGTCAAGCCATTTAAGCCGGAGCAGCTCGTTGCGGTGGTGAAGAAGGTGCTGGGATAGATGGAAACTGGAAACTCGAAACTGGACCCTTATCCCTTGTTCCCAGTTTCGAGTTTCGAGTTTCAAGTATCAAGTATCAAACACCGGAGATGTTATGATGGACAAACACAGGGAAGCATATCGTGAAGAAGCCTACGAGCTCCTCTCGGAGCTTGAAACCGCATTGCTCGAGATGGAGGAAACCCCGGATGACCGGAACCTGGTAGGCCGGGTTTTCAGGGCCATGCACACCATCAAGGGATCGGGGGCCATGTTCGGGTTTAACGACATCGCGGCCTTCACCCACGAGATCGAGACGGTGTTCGACCTGGTGCGCGAAGGGAAGGTCCCGGTGACCGGGGAACTCGTGGACATGACCCTCTCGGCCCGGGATCAGATCCGGACCATGGTGGACGGGGACCAGGCCGACGAAACGATTAAGCAAAATATTTTACAGGCCTTCCGAAAAATGCTCCCGGATGCGGACAAAACCGGCAAACAGGAACCAGGAACAGGCAACGAGCAACCCGCAGCCGGCGATCCACAAACAGCCGTCACCTACCGCATCCGGTTCCGGCCCGCTCCGGACATCTTTGCCTCGGGCACCAACCCGATCCTCCTGCTGGATGAGCTCAGGGCCCTCGGGCCCCACCAGGTGACAGCCCAGACCGGCGGTATTCCCTCGCTCGCGGACCTGGACCCCGAATCCTGCTGCCTCTACTGGGACGTCATCCTCACAACGGCTGACGGGGTCAACGCCATCAAGGACGTTTTCATCTTTGTGGAGGATGAGTGCGAGCTGAAGATCGACGTGATCGACGAGGAGGGAATACTGGAAGAGGATACGGACTACAAGCGGCTGGGAGAAATTCTGGTCGAGCGGGGTGATGTCGGCGCGGAAGACCTCAGAGAGGCCCTCGGGGCCCAGAAGCGGATCGGTGACGTCTTAAGGGAGGGCGGCGCTGCGGATGAAGGGGTCATTGAATCCGCTCTGGCGGAACAGCAGCTGGTCAAACAGGCACGGCAGTCACGAAAGGATAAGGTCCTATCCTCCAGCATACGGGTGGCTTCGGACAAGCTTGACACGCTGGTGGACCTGGTGGGCGAGCTGGTCACGGTCCAGGCAAGCCTGAGCCAGAAGGCCGCCTCACAGGAGGATCCGGAGTTCCTGTCGATCTCCGAAAAGGTGGAGCGGCTCACGGCCGACCTGAGGGATAATACCATGGGAATCCGCATGATGCCCATCGGCTCGACCTTCAGTAGATTCAAGCGCCTGGTGCGCGATCTCTCCAATGACCTGGGCAAGGATGTGGCCCTCACCACCGAGGGCAGCGAGACCGAGCTGGACAAGACCGTGATCGAGCGGCTCAACGACCCGCTGGTCCACATCATCCGCAACAGCATCGATCACGGCATCGAACCGCCGGAGGTCAGGCAGGGGGCCGGAAAACCGCGCCGGGGGACCGTGCACCTGGCGGCCGAGCACTCCGGGGCCCATGTCCTGATCCGGATTTCGGACGACGGCAAAGGGCTCGACCGGGAAGCCATTCTTTCCAAGGCGGTGGAAAAGGGGCTGGTTTCACCGGATGCCGAGCCGGCGGACAACGAGATTTTTTCACAGATACTGGCGCCGGGGTTTTCAACGGCCGCGGCGGTGACGGATGTCTCGGGCCGCGGCGTGGGCATGGACGTGGTGAAGCGGGCCATCGAGGCCCTCAGAGGCGCCCTCGAGATCGACTCCCGAAAGGGCTCGGGAACGACCATCACCCTGAAGCTGCCCTTGACCCTGGCCATTATCGACGGTCTTCTCATGCAAGTCGGAAAGACGCACTTCGTGATTCCCCTCAGCAGCGTGGACGAGTGCGTGGAGCTGTCCCGGAAAGATGCGCTGGACGCGCACGGCCGGCACATCATGAAGCTCCGGGAGGAGATCGTCCCCTATGTCCCGCTCAGGAAACTGTTCGGGATCAACGGCGGCAGGCCGCCCATCGAGCAGATCGTGATCGCGGAAGTGGAGGGGCAACGCATCGGCTTCGTGGTGGACCAGATCATCGGAGAGCACCAGACCGTAATCAAGAACCTGGGCAAAACCTACAAGGATGCGCAGGGCTTTTCCGGGGCCACCATCCTGGCCGACGGGACCGTGGCCCTGATCCTGGATGTAAACGGGCTCTCCGAGGTTGCCGGGATGGAGGAGCGGGCGCAATGAAACTGGAAACTTGAAACTGGAAACTTGATACTGGTCTAAGATCCCGGGGGGCTGGGAAAATGGAAACTTGAAACTGGAGTGCCTTGCAATGAAAGAGATTTATGAGATGGACGTATACAAGTTAGCCGAAGAACTTTCTGATATCATCTGGTATGCCTTTGATGAATGGTCCGAAAAGGTCCGCAGAACCATCGGGTATCAAAATAATAGATGAACTCGGCCCTAAGCTGAATGCATTCATCAGGAGCACGAGGTAGGGGACACTCCCCGTTGTTCTCCATCTGTCTTCCGGTTTCAAGTATCAAGTTTCAAGTTTCAAGTTTCGAATATCAAGGATCAAACAATGGCCTTCACCTATTTTTTCAGAGACCTTCAAACTTTGGACATGATCCGCCGGCATGTTCTACCCCCCCTTCGCACGCGCAGATACATCCACGTGTGGGACGCGGGCTGCGCCATGGGGCCGGAGCCCTATTCCCTTGCCATTATCCTTAGGGAGAACATGGGACCCATGATCTTTCGGAACGTCAAGATCCATGCCACGGACATCGACGAGAGCGGCCATTTCGGGGACATCATCAGGGAAGGCATCTACCCGGAAGAGCAGGTCAAAAGGATCCCAGGGGATATCTTTGAACGGTAT
>Ga0180432_10001244_pt1 | contig 40599 bp, 37 predicted proteins | sample SS_ome_10_FD_132414 | JGI IMG/M metagenome (GOLD analysis project Ga0180432, IMG submission 132414) | Hypersaline lake sediment archaeal communities from the Salton Sea, California, USA - SS_1_MS_2 metaG | ecosystem: Environmental > Aquatic > Non-marine Saline and Alkaline > Hypersaline >... | reverse complement strand
CGCGTTGAATATCGAAAACTCCAGCTCGACCCGCTCCGCGCTGTTTCCGGCACTATCGGCCGCATTTACGGTCAGGGTGCGTCCCTCGCCCACGCCCCACTCGTCCATGGGCGCGATCGTGAGGGTGTCATCTTCAACAAGGGTCCGAGACCAGGCCCCCCCGTCGCTCTCCGGGGCCATCAAGCCGCCGAGCACGAGCGATCCGGTGTCCATGGACTCGTCGAACCAAACCACGATCGTCTCGTCCGAGAGGAGCAGCTCCGGTTCCTCCGTAACCGTACCCTCGGGCTGAGTGGTGTCCGTATCCCCGTTTTCCTCCCCGTCATCCGCGTCCTCCCCGTCGCCCTCCGTTTCGTCCCCCGTATCGACGCCGCCATTCGCACTGTCATCCGTCTCGGAAACTGAATCTTCGTTATCGCCTCCGGATTCCGTGTCGCATCCGGCGAAGGACACGAAAACGAACCCGATCACGAACAAGGCAGCAGCGAACCTGACGGCCGCGACCGCGCGCCTTTTCTTTATCCCGGATCTTCTCATACATTTCTCCTTTATGTACCAGCCTCCCGTTGCGGGTGCGTTATGTACGGGGAACGACCGAGTATAAAATTATTGTAGATTAAGTTTTATACACTTTTATTATAACACGCAAGGAATAATTATTCTCTGTAATGATGAATTAGAATGGACATTCAAGCGTACGGCGGGTTCGGTTCGCGGGTTGAAATCCCGAAATGCCCGACATATCACGATCCGTTCATAAAGGTACCGGTAAGGAAGGGTATTTTGGAAAGATTCTTATGTACGGTTTTCCCGTGAAATCAGGCCGTTTCGCGCTCGATCCTCCGGAGGTTCTTCAGCCCCTCTCCCGCCAGGTAATCCGCGCTCGGCGCGAGGCGGCGCCATATAGCGGTCACGCGCGCAAGCTCCTCGATCTCGGGCACGAAGGATTCGATCACGATCCAGCCCTTATATCCGATATCGCGCAGGCCCCGGTAGACCTCGTCCCACCGCACCAGTCCGGTCCCGGGGGTGCCGCGGTCGTTCTCGCAGGCGTGAAACAGACCCAGGTAGTCGCCCGTTTCCATAATGGCCCGGTAAAAGCTCTTCTCCTCGCGTATCATGTGATAGGTGTCGAGATGGACCTTCACGTTGGGTTCGCCCACCTCCCTGCAGAACCTGACCGCGTCCGCCGCGGTATTGAGAAAGTGCGTTTCGAACCGGTTGAGCGGCTCGACCGCGAGTGTTATTCCCCGTTCGCCCGCGTACCGTGCAGCCCGCCTGAAATAATCTACCGACCGTTCCCACTCCTTTTTCGTCCTCGCTCTGCCGGACAGGTATCCCGCGGGCGCGTAGGTGACCCCGCCGATAACCGAGCCTTCGCCCCCGATTGCAGCGGCCGCGTCTATGGACTCCCTGAAAAACGCGAGAGCTCTTTCACGCACCGCCCTGTCCGCGGACAGGGGACTGCACTCCTCGGTCAGGATGACGATAAAGCACGCCCGCATTTTCCGCTTGCGGAGCTCCTCCCTGATCGGGTCCACGGGAAGCCTGTCCGGGTACCGCAGATGTATCTCGACCCCGTCGAACCCGAGCCCTGAGGCATGCCCGATCAGGCCGAGCTGTTTTTCGTCTAAGGTCTCAGCCCATAAAAGAAGCTCTACGCCGTAGGTATACATCGGTTTCTCCTCTTTCTTTTTCGCCGAGCAAAGTGTTCAACCCGGGAGCACGCGACAATCCACCGGGCTTATTCCTCAGCGAGCTTTATAAACCGTTTGAGTATGGCCTGCGCCGGGTCCGGGGGCGCGTGCACGGCGACCGTCCCCGCGGGTATCGAGACGGTCGGCTTCGGCTCGATCTTTTTCCCCTCGAACTGCGGAAGCCATGCCCGCTGGGCCTCGAGCATCTCGAAGGCCATGTCCCGTATCTCCTTCAAGGTGCAGACCGCGGCTGACAGCGGGTCCAGGGCCACGGCGTGAACGATATGCTCCGGGTCACCGGTCAGGGCGGCCTCCGCTGCAAGCAGGTGCACGTTGATCTGCGTGCGGTTCAGGGCCGCACACTGCTCGGGCAGTTCACCCACGGCAGCAGGGTGAAGACCGGTGTCGTCCGCGAATACGGGAACCTCCACGCAGCAGCCGGCGGGCAGGTTCGTTATGTACCCGTCGTTGCGAACGTTACCCATGAACCGGAAGGGGATGCCGGTCGCGACCGCTTCCATGATATAGGAGCAGTACTCTATGCTCCGTCCCTCGATCTTCGTGGACTCGTGCTCGAGCATGTTCCGGCTTGCGTACCGGTCCGCCACGGCCCTGCACCAGGCGTAGTAGGCTCCGGTTTCTCCCCCGAAGCCGGGCTCGTCGCAGTAGAGATCCATGGCCTTTTTGTTTTTCCGGAAATAGGGCACGTATTCGCTCATGTGTCCCGTGGTCTCCGTGCAGAAATACCCGAAATGCCGCAGCATCTCCGCCCGCACCTTTTCGGCCTTGTAGTACTCCGGCTTCTCGAAAACCTTCCGGAGCCCGGTGTAGAGGTCCTTACCGTTACGCTCCAGGGTGAGAAACCAGTCGAAGTGGTTGGTGCCTCCGCACGTATAGGTTATCTCCTCCTTCGGGACGCCGAGCCACACGGAGATCTCCTGCAGCGTCGTCTGTATGCCGTGACAGAGCCCGGTAAAATCGACGGAGGAGGCTTTTCCGATCGCCAGGCAGTTGATCGCCATGGGATTGGAGTACTGGAGCATGATCGCCCCGGGCTTTGCCAGCTCCTCCATGTCACGGGCGATGTCCAGGAGAGCGGGTACGGTACGAAGGGCCCTGAATATGCCTCCCGGTCCCAGGGTGTCGCCGACGCACTGGTCCACTCCGTACTTCAGGGGTATTTTGTAGTCGAGCTCGAACCCGTCCACGCCCCCGACCTGTATCATGACGACCACGAAGTCCGCGTCCCTGATCGCCTCGCGCCTGTCCAGGGTGGACCAGACCTCCCCCTCGATTCCGTTTTCTCGAAGCATCTTTTTCGCGAATTTCTCCATGTTCTCGAGCTTGGGCCGCGTCCTGCTCATGAGCGCGAACTCGCTTCCCCTCAAGGATTCCGTTGCCATGATGTCCGACAGGAGGAGCCTGCAGAAAACCACGCTTCCCGCCCCGATCATGGCTATCTTGGTACCCATAGCATTCCCTCCTTTTAATGGCCCCTCTCCGGTAACGGACGAAGCCGTGCACCCTGATAACGTCAAAAACGGCAGCGGTCCGTCCTCTCCATGCTGTATCATTGAGGCCGCATGTCAAGGATAAAATCAAGGGGCATGGTATTGGCCTGTCACGTTTTCTGCAGTGAACCGGGGCTCCTTTGAACGGGAAGATGCACGAGCATTTCCCTTTCCGCGTATGAATATCCGGTTTATAGTAATAAATAATCCATCCCCCCGTTTATACGGGAAAATATCGTAATTCTTTCGAAAAACCGTGCAGCCGTTCGGGTAAACGGAAAAGGAGGAAGAATGCTACAGACACTCTCAACAATGAATCCCGTGATGCAGGCACTGCTCGGAACGATCTTCACCTGGTTTCTTACCGCCCTCGGAGCGGCGGGCGTATTCATGGCAAAGGATATCAACAGGAAGGTTCTCGATACCATGCTGGGCTTCGCCGCAGGCGTCATGATCGCGGCGAGCTTCTGGTCCCTCCTCCTGCCGTCCATTGAGATGGCGGAGGGGATGGGCATTCCTCCCTTCCTGCCCGCGGTCGTGGGATTCTGTCTCGGCGGCGTTTTCCTGCGCGTCATCGACAAGCTGCTCCCCCACCTCCACATCGGCCTTCCAAAGAGCGATGCGGAAGGCATAAAGACGAACTGGCAGCGAAGCATACTGCTCATACTCGCCATAACCATACACAACATACCGGAAGGGCTTGCAGTCGGCGTCGCATTCGGCGCGGTGGCCTACAACCTGCCCTCGGCCACCATGTCAGCCGCGATTGCGCTCGCCTTCGGTATAGGCATTCAGAACTTTCCCGAGGGTCTTGCCGTTTCCATGCCGCTCAGGCGCGAGGGATTGAGCAGGGGCAGGAGCTTCTTCTGGGGCCAGCTCTCGGGCATGGTGGAGCCCGTGGCCGGGGTCCTCGGGGCCCTTGCCGTGCTCATCGCACGGCCCCTGCTTCCCTACGCACTCGCCTTTGCGGCCGGAGCCATGATATTCGTCGTGGTGGAAGACCTCATTCCGGAGGCACAGATGGGCGGGAACACGGACGAAGCGACTCTGGGCGCCATGCTCGGGTTCGCGGTCATGATGTTTCTCGACGTCGCGCTCGGATGAACGTTTCCTTTAACCGTACCCTTCACCGGACCGGGGACCGCACATGATCCGTTTCGACACCGTTACCGTGGAATACGATGGGCGGCCGATAATCCGGGATATATCATTCCGTATCCGAAAAGGGGATACCGCGGTCATACACGGGAAATCCGGTTCTGGAAAAACCACGATACTGACCACCATAGTCGGTATGCACGTTCCATCAGCCGGTACGGTTTTTTTCGACGGCCGAGCCGTGGAAAGCACCTCCATCTCCGATGTAAGACGATCAATCGCCTTCATCGGCCAGGAACCCGTTCTCGGGGCACAGAGAATAAGGGAAGCCCTTCTCCTCCCGTTCACCTACCGGGCAAACAGAAACAATACTCCGGGAGCACGCGCGATCGGTGACATTCTATACAAACTCCAGCTCGATCCCGACATACTCGACAGGGAAACCGCCGTCGTATCCGGCGGGGAAAAACAGCGGATTGCAATCGCGCGCGCCCTTCTGCTCGATAAGAAGGTCTTCCTGCTCGACGAGGTGACGTCGGCCCTCGACGCCGAAAGCAAGGAGGCGGTCATCCGTCTTTTCAGGGAGGGGGGATATACGATCTTCTCCGTATCCCACGATCCCGACTGGTTCGAGCTCTGCTCCACGTTCATCAGAGTCGAGGAGGGAACCGTAGCGGATGTGTCGGATTCTCCCGGTACGCCCGAATGAAGAGGAACAGGTGACGAACACGATCGATATCAGCTATCTCTCATTGGCTGCATTCCTCGGGCTCATCCTCGTTCCCGTACTGGCCTGTGCCGTTCTCGGGCTCGGCATCACGAAGAGGGTGCTCATCGGAGTCCTCCGAATGACCGTGCAGATGGCGGTTCTCGGGCTCTACCTCGACTACCTCTTCCGTTTCAACCACATCGCCGTGAACTTCGGCTGGGCCCTGCTCATGATTTTCATAGCGAATATCACGGTAAACAGGAGCGCCGGCCTGAAAACATCGAAGATATTCTTCTCGGTCATGGCGGGTATATTCGTCGGCTCACTCACGGTTATCGCCCTGTTCGTCTTCCTCGCGATACAGCCGAAACCCTTCTACGACGCCCGCTACCTCATACCCGTCACCGGTATGGTGGTGGGCAACTGCATGCGGGCCAACGTCATATCGCTCGAGCGATTCTACTCGTCGGTCAAAAAGAATGAAAAAACGTTTCTCACCTATCTGCTCCTCGGCGCATCTCTTCGCGAGGCGGCCCTCCCCTCTATAAGGGAAGCGGTAAAGCCCGCTTTAGCCCCGACCCTTTCAACCATGGCGACGCTCGGGCTCGTATCGCTCCCCGGCATGATGACGGGCCAGATACTCGGAGGGGCATCCCCCATCACGGCCATAAAGTACCAGATCGCCATTATGATCGCCATCTTCACGGCCATAACGCTCTCGACGGTGATCAATCTCCTCATCGGCCTGCGTGTTTCCTTCAACGAGTACCACATGCTCAGGAAAGACATATTTCGATGAAATTTCCGTTCCTTTTTACCAGGGGGCGCCGCCCGGCCCGTGAAATTTATTTTAAAGGCCCGATTCCCGCAGGCGGCCATATTCTGAAGAAGGCCCTGCCGAATATCTTTTTGCGGGTCACGAATCCCCAGAACCTGCTGTCATAGGACTCGTCCCTGTTGTCCCCCATCATGAAGAAACACCCCCTGGGCACCACGACCGGTCCAAAGTAATCGCGCCTGTTCAGGAACGAATCCCCGGGCGGAATTATCGTGGGATCGGTGTGCCGTTCGGGCCACCACACCTCACCGCGCCGCCCGTTAATAAAAACCTCTTTCGCCCTGATCTCGATCGTATCTCCCTCCACCCCGATACAGCGCTTGACGAAATACTTCGGCTGCTTGTCGATGGTTATGAAACCGAGGGAGAGCGTATACACCACGGGATTGACTATTTCGGTAAAAAGGCCGGGAGGCTCGTAGTCGGGCGCGAGGAATACGACGATATCCCCGCGCTCCGGATCCCGCACCCCCGGAAGCCGGGCACCGGTAAAGGGTATTTTGGCCCCGTAAAAAAACTTCAGGGCCAGGAGCCTGTTCCCTATGGATATGGTCGGTATCATCGACCCCGTGGGAACCACGTAGTTCTCCACGACAAAGACCTTCAGACAGAAAACGATGAGAAAAGCCAGTCCCACGGCTTCGAGGTTCTCCCTCAGCTTGGATTTCTTTTTCCCGTTCCTCTTCTTTCCCATTGTCTCTCCTCCGGATCTATTAAATCCCGCCTGTGTCGACGGCAGGCAGAAAGCTCGTACATGAGGTTATCTCCGTGTGGCAGAGGAGGTCAATAGTACTTCGGTATGATTTTTGATATTATGGGCGGGGTGCGTCAAATTCGGGAAGTCAACAATGAAGGCCCTCATCACTTCCCTGTGATGAGGGCAGGCACTTATCGCTTTCCAGCGATCAGTACAAGCACCCATCACCTCTTGGTGATGAGTACAAGTTCCACTCTGCTCCTGACACCGAGCTTGCGGTAAATATTGTAGAGGTGGGTCTTGACCGTGCTGAGGGAAATAAAGAGCCTGTCCCCGATCTCCCGGTTGGACAGTCCCTGCACCACGAGCTCGATTATCTCGAGCTCCCTCCCGGACACGCCGTATGCGGAGAAATTCGAAGACACCGCGTCACCGGAGGAGCGAAAATGCAGGACGGGTCCGGCGTGCAGGGCCGCGAGAAACAGGCCGATAACACAGAACACAACATACCCCCCGGCCGGGAACGGAGAGCCCGATATCCCGGGCCGGACGAGCTTCGCCGCGTTACAGAGTAAAACCGCGGCAAAACCGGCCGCGAGCAGCACCTTCCCCCTGAAGGGCCTTCCCGGTGTCACGAAAAGCGCGGTACAGGCGGCGCCCGCAGCCGCTGTTGAAAATACCGAGAGTACTATGCGCACCGCATGTCCGGCCCCTCCGGCGCCCATCGCCACCGAGGAGGAGAAAACGAGCTGGGGCGTAAAGAACACGAGAAATCCGAACGCCCACCTCTTTACCGTGGGGAGATGAAGACGGAAACATTTCTGAAGAAGAAGGAAAAGACCGTACAGCGCAAACCCGATATCCGCGAAAAGCAGGGACCGGACCAGGAATCCCGAATAGCCCGACCCCTCTCTTCCGGCCGTCGGAACAACGGAGGATACGGCGCTCATCAGGAGAACGAGCTGAATGAGGAGCCCGTTCCGCAGGGAACCCGTCCTGTTCCCGAGATAATAGATGAAAGTGACGAAGAGGAGGGTAAAACCCAAAGACAGCCCGACTGCTTCGATTAAACGTTCCATGCACGTTCCCCTCGCTTATGGTAGGCGAATACCGCGCTCAGGGCAATAAAAATCTTGTGAACACGCCGTCTATTTCATCAGTCCGGGAAGGAAGAGGGCGATATCCGGGAAGGGTATTAAAATAAAGGTCGCGGCGATGAGGGCCGCGAGCATGGGGAGAGCTCCCCTGAATATGACCTGCAGGGGCACGTCCTTGGCTATGCCGCCCACCACGTACACGTTGACGCCCACGGGCGGGGTTATGACCCCTATCTGCGTAACGAGCACGATAATGACCCCGAACCATATGGGGTCGAACCCCATTCCGCTGATAACGGGATAAAATATGGGAACGGTAAGCGTAATGAGCGCAAGCGCGTCCATGAAACAGCCTCCGGCCATGTACACGAGCACGATAAGGCCCATGACCGCGAAGGACGGGAGATTCATGGACGTCACCCAGGTCGCGACGGTGAAGGGTATCATGGTAACTGCGAGGAAGTGCCCGAATATGGTGGCTCCCGCGACGATGAAGAGTATCATGCACGATATTCTCGTGGTCTCAAAGAGCGATTTCAGGAAACCCTTGAAGGATATCGTCCTCCTGAGAACCGCGATGACGAGCGTTCCGGCCGCACCCACGGCACCCGCCTCGGTGGGAGTAAAAAGGCCCAGGAAGAGCCCCCCCATGACGAGGATGAAAAGGGCGATGGTTTCGGCGAGCCCGGAGAGCGATTTCATCTTGTCGCCGAGCGATATACGCCCGCCCCTCGGGGCGAGCTCCGGCTTGATCTTGACCCAGACGACGATGGTGATAATAAAGAGGCCCACGAGAAGCAGGCCGGGCAGTATACCCGCCATGAAGAGCTTGCCGATGGACTGTTCCGTCATGATACCGTAGATGATGAAGATCACGCTCGGCGGAACCAGAATACCGAGGCTCCCGCCGGCCGCCACGACACCGGTGGAAAGGCTGTCGCCGTATCCGTACCGCTTCATCTCCGGGATGGTTACAGCCGCCATGGTGGCGGCAGTCGCGTTCGTGGAGCCGCATATCGCGGCGAATCCCGCGCATGCACCCACCGTGGCTATGGCGAGACCCCCGGGGAGGTTTCCCATGAATTTGTACGCCACGTCAAAGAGCCTGCGGCTTATCCCCGCGTGAAAGGCCACCTGGCCCATCAGGATGAAAAGCGGTATGACCGTCAGGCCGTATGAGCCGAAAACATCGAAGAGGTCCCTGACCGCCATGTTCATGGCCGCGTCGAATGAAACGAGGAAACCGAACCCGACCACGCCCACGAGCGCCATGGCGAACGCCACGGGCATTCTTATGAAGATGAGTATGACGAGTACGACGATGCCGATTATGCCCACCAGGCTCGGAGCCATTTATTCATCCTTCCCGCGTGTCTTCCACGGGGAGATGTTCCTTCAAACGTATGACGAGGCCCGCGAACTGGAGAGCTATAACGGCGGAGAAGAGCCCGCATCCGATCGCGATTCCGAAAACAAAGGGATAAACGGGAATCTGAAGGGTCAGCGAAACCTCCCCCGCTCCCTTGAGGTCCCATGCGTACAGGAAGCAATGGTACGTCAGGAAAAGGAAGAGAAAGAGACAGACGAGACGGGTAATGCTCTCGATGATCTCCTGCGTTCTGTCGGAAAATTTCTGGATCAGAAACTCTACCGCGATATGCCCTTTTCTCACCGATGTCCACGCGAGGGAGAAGGCGATAAAGACCGATCCCAGGAAACCCACGATCTCATAGGTTCCCGTGATGGGATGGCGGAAGATGCGCAGTATGACATCCGCCGTGGTCAGGAGCATCATGGCCGTTACCGACAGGGCGGCCGCCCAGTTCAATTTTTCAGCCACCCTGAAAACGACCCTCTCGACACGAAGCACGGTTTAGCCCCGAATATGTACTAGAAGCTGTACTTCCCGATGAGACCGAGAAGCAGCTCGATGTAATCTTCTCCCGCAATGCCCTTTTCACCGGCCTCCTTGACGTAGCCGTTCAGGACAGGCTTCACCGCGGAAACCCAGCGCTTGCTCTCCTCGCCGGAAAGCCCTATTATCTCGTTTCCGAGCTCGAGGGTGTATTCCCGGCCGGCTGCGTCAACGCTGTTCCACGTACTGCCGTGCACCTCGATCCACTCCCGGCTCACCTCTTCGAATGTCTTCTGAATATCCGGGGGAAGGCTGTTGAACACATCGAGGTTCATGACCACGAACATCGTGGTCGTATACCCGATAGAGGAGCAGTCCGTTGTATAATCGATAACCTCCGCCTGTTTCCACCCCTTCAAGACCTCGATCGGCCCGAAGGTCCCTTCCACAACACCCTTCTGCAGGGATTCATACGTGGACCCCTGGGGCATCGCAACGGGAACGCCTCCGAGGGCCTGCACGATCTTGGCGCTGAGTCCCGTGGACCGTATCTTCATCTTGCGCATATCGTCCAGCTTCCGGACCGGTTTCTGTGTATGCAGCAGTCCGGGACCGTGTGCGTGGAGGTAGAGGACCTTGACGTCCGCCAGCTCTTCCGGATTCAGGCTGTTGACGAAATCATTGACCACGCGCGTGGCCACGATACCGTCCGGATAGCCGAGGGGAAGATCGCACGCCTCCATCACCGGGAAACGGCCCCTCGTGTATGCGAAACAGGACATTCCGATATCCGAAATCCCCTTGACCACGCCGTCATAGCACTGGTTCGCCTTTGTGAGCGTTCCCCCGGGGAAGACCGTTATCTTTACCCTTCCGTCCGTCCTCTTCCCGATCTCCTCCGCCCAGCTCATGGCGGCCTTGCACTGGCCGTGCGCCGCAGGGAAAAAAACGCTGTAATTGAGCTTGATCGTCTTGGCGAACAGGCTCGCCGGAACGCAAATAAGCAGAAAAAGTACGAGTAAAACCAGAAATCTTTTCTTCATCGAAATCACCTCGTTTTTATTTACCCGTCCATGCGCCAGGTGAAGGACCGGCCCGAGAGAGATGCCCGAAAGCATATCCATCGAGGATATATCGAACAGCCGGGGAGTGTCAAGAAAATAGTGGAGTTCACACGTGCCCGCCCGAAGCGCCGTTCATTAATGCAGCCAAAGCGAAGCCGGAGCGAAGCCGGAGCGAAGCCGGAGCGAAGCCGTCTTCAGTATTCGATCAATAATCCACCATCAATTCGATAAAGGCCTTCTCAGCCTCGTTGGTCCAGTTCCTACCGTTCTCAAGCTTTTCATACACCTCCGGGAGACTCTCCTCCAATTCGGGCAATCCGGTCAGGGGAAAATCCGGCACCATCGGATACGCAACGATTTTCCCGGGAAAAACCGCTTCCTGCATCGCCGTGATCCCTTCCGCTATCTGGCTCATTCCGCACACCGCGGCCATGGACCGGTGGGGCTGAAGCTCATTTCGTTTAAAACGTTCGATGATACTGACCTGATCAGCCAGGTTCGAACTGCTGTGACCTATAATGCGTATCCGGGACGGTCCGTAGATAAGCCAGCCGTCCACGCCTATCATGGTCCCCCTCTTCAATCCCGCAAAGATACTTATAATTCCGCCGCGCGCAAGTCTCGAGCACGCATCGGATATGACCCCGAGATTGGTGACCATCACTTCGATATCGTCGAATGCGTTTTCATCGATTATCTCTTCAACACGCTTCAGCTCTTCATCTTCCCTGTTCAGCGTATTGGCTATGTGAAGTTCCCTGCCGTGCTTCTCCGCCAGTTCCGAAAAGGTCATCCGCAAGTCGGCGACCCGCTCGTCGGCGATATCCGTCGCAATCAGCCCTGACAGCTCAATCGAGCTTTCAATCGCACGCTGAAGATGCAATCTCCCCATCGGACCCCCGGCACCGAGTATCCACGTAATCCCTCCGGACTTCAGTTCGCTGACTACCGGATTGCCCGTATACGCTTCGTCTATACTCCGGCCCGTCGATCCCACATACAGGATGTTGTCGTAGTGAATGCGCCCGACATCGAGCTGCAGATCTTTGCGCATCCTTTTTTCACGCATGATGGCCAGTATACCGTCCTTTGCCAGCCTTCCGGACGCTGCATCCACCTCATCCGCATCACCATCCAAAACGATGATATCGTCGTATTCATATTCCCCTTCCAACACGGCATCCTTTTTTACAGAGACCGAAGCGGTATGAAACCGCGCGGATATTTTACGTAACAATCCCTCCAGGTCATCAGGTATGTCCGCGATAACGATCTTCGAGGGAGGGTCTTTCTTATCGAAAACAGCATCAATCGTATACCCTTTCCGTGATGCTTTATTTCCCATAAATAATACCGTCCCGCCCGGTTTCAGCCCTGTCCGGTATTTCACGCGGTAGGCGGCTTCGACACAAGCCCACGGTTCCGCGAGCGCGGCCCCGGCATAGGACATATTCGAGGGAATACGTGTCAGGTAATTCCCTTCATCACCGTTCAACACTTCCTTCCCCATTACCGCGAACTGTCTGAAAGCCCCATCCCTGTCGAAACAATAGGGAATACCCTTCCCCTTGTACCAGACATTCGGTTGGAAGGCAACCCGGTCGCCCACCGCATAGTGGTCTCGTAACTGTTCACCCACCCCGACCACGGTCATGGCCGCCTCATGCCCCGGTATTATCGGGTTTGATTTAAGATCTCTTCCGGTCAAACGCGGGTGATTCTCCCCAAATATGATCTCCTTCAAGTCCGTGTAACAAAGCCCCAGGGCATCGTGACGAACCAGGAGCTCGTCAATCCCGTAACGGGGAACAGGCTGCACTACGGGCTTGCCGCCCGACCCGAAATGATCGGTCCCCGCCCCATAGAGCGGCCAGGTCATGTGCGTCTCGGGAAGAGTGGTTTCAGCATTGCGATAATCGTTAAAGTTCATCTGCTCTCGGCTCCCTCTCAATTAACATATGACGTTATCGGAATAATACATCCTAATCATATTCGTTATTTATATCATATGGCAATTTACATGGATAAGCACGACAAACCGCGCCGCGGCTGTTGCGAAGCGGCGGACGGTATGATACCATTTCTAAAAACCGATGGAGGATAAAAATGGGTGTGCTGTCCGGTAAAACGGCCGTGGTCACGGGCGGATCGAGTGGTTTCGGCGCGGGCATGTCGGAAGCGCTTTGTGAGGCGGGGGCCGTGGTATGGATAACGGGAAGGAATGAGGAGCGGCTGGGCACTGCCGCCGAGAAGACCGGTGCGCGTTATTTTGCCGCGGACATTAGGGACGGTTCCGGCTGGGACAAGCTCATAAACGCGGTAACCGGCAAAACAGGCGGGATCGATATACTCGTCAACAACGCGGGCGGGGGCGTACGCATAGCCCCTCTCGAAGATCAGCAGGATGATGACATCGAGGAGTCGATCGGGGTAAACCTGACGGGCGCCCTGCTGGGATGCCGGAGAGTGGCCCCGATCATGAAGAAACAGAGAGCCGGCACCATCATCAATGTGTCAAGCGTGTGCGCCCGGGAGGCATGGCCGGGGTGGAGCGTCTACTCGGCCGCCAAGGCCGGTCTCGTTCAGTTTTCCCGGTGCCTCTATACCGAGCTGAGGGAGTACGGCGTTCGCGTCACCTCGCTCATCCCGTCCTGGGGAGCCACCAATTTCCTGACCTCGGCCGGACTGAAACCCTTCGACGATGACACGAAATCAAAGGCCATAAAGCCCGGGGACATCGGTGCCCTCGTGGTGACCATCTGCACCCTGCCGCCGCACCTCGTCATAGAGGATATGACGGTCTGGCCCCTCGTTCAGGAGATCGTTCCCCTGTGAACGCGATCATTCCTCTTTCGGCAGGTGTCTGAGCTTCGCCTCTATCATTTTATCATGCGGGATATGGAGCACACGGGAAAGTTTGTGCACCAGATAATCCTCGTATTTGTCGAGCCTGCCGTCCGCATAGATCACCTGCCAGATCATGTCGATGATGCCGAGCTTTTCATCCACGGAAAAGTTGTTATTGATAAGCTCCGTATAGTGCCAGATATCTATGCTTCTCACCCGGTGCTCGTCGGCCGCTTCCATCAGTGCGTGAACGGACTCTTCGTCGAGCCCGAACCGCTTCCCCAGCATATCCATAATCCTGCTTTGTTCGGCCTCGTCGAACTCATCATCCGCGTGAGCGGTTTCAAGAAGAACCACGGCAGTGGCGATACGGACACGGGCCTCCCTTTCACTTTCGCTCTCCTTCTCGCCGGTGCGAGATGCCTTGAGTCTTTCAAACAGCACGGCCGCTCACCCCTTTTTCAATATGAATGGTTGCGTCACACGGCAGAGCGAGCCCGGCCGCGACCTCCAGACCCTTTAAAACGGCCACCGGTACGGGACACGCCCTGTGGCCGCAGTGTGTTTGCGCCGCTTTCAGCACGACCGGTTCCCCGCCTTTTGAATACAGCTCCGCGAACACATCGACCTCGCCTATCTCGGCCGCAAACCTGTTGACGGACTCGCAGGTGGAACGCACCTCTATCTCCACCTTTTTACCGTCATCGGTATGCATCCTTATAACCGCCGGCATTCCGCAAATTCCCGGTTCGACCCTGACTTCCACGTCCACACCGCAACTCCTTTCAATTATGCCGGTAAACAGCCGGTCCCGTATTATCGACCCGCATCCGAGTATACCACTCCTTCCGTCGAATTGTAAAGGTTTGTCCCCGGCCCTTTATCCCTATCCGCTCGAATAGAGCCGCAAACACCGTACTTGACAGAACACCGAAAATCTGATAAGTTTAAATATATCTTAATTTACTGCAGGTCAATAAATTATGTTAAATATATGCCTTGTGGGGTTCGGCAGAACAGGCAGAATCGTTGCCGATGACATCTGCCAGCGAAAAGACGTCGAGCTGAAGGGTGTATTCAAGAAGAAAAAGGACGACCTGATCGGCAGGGATATCGGAAAAGCGCTGAGCAGCAAACCCCTGGGCAACTTCATATATCACATCTCGGACCTCGACCGCGTGCTCAAGGAGAACAGGGTGGACGTGATCATCGATTTCTCACACCCGGACGCGGTCACCGATTATGTTGAAACGGCCGCATCAAACGGAGTCAACCTCGTTATCTGCTCCACCGGCTATACCGACGAACAGAGAGAACACATCAGCGGTTTCTTAAAAGATATCGGGATGGTATGGGCACCCAACGTCACGGAGGGTATAAACGTGCTCATAGCGCTCACGAAAATCGTGAAACAGATATGGCCCGATGCCGACATCGAGATCCTCGAATACCACTTCTCCAAGAAAAAAGATATTTCCAGAACCGCGATGAAGATTGCTGAAGCCATCTCGGAGGCCGATCAGATCAAGGTGGGCCGGCATCGGAACGATCCGAGAATCGGCAAGGAAACGGTGATTCACACCATCAGGGTGGGAGGAATCATCGGCAAGCACTCGGTCGTGATAGGACAGCCGCATCAGACGCTCACCATGACCCACGAATCAATCGACAGGCGAGCCTTCGGAAACGGCGCTCTGAAAGCCGCCCGATGGGTGGCCGGCAAGAAGGGTATATTCGACATGGTCGATGTTCTCGACCTCTAATCCCTCCTCGTTATAACGCTCCGCGAAATCCTGGGCCACGACAATAAAAAAATCCATCTTTCGTCGAACCACGGACCGGACCACGGGCCTGAACACCCTGCAGAGTACATTGATGAACGAATTGTCGAGCAGTACCCAGAACTCGAGATCGTTCACGATGCAGCCGTTTTTCTCTCGGTACCGTATACGCGCGGCCACATCCGCCCGTATGCTTCCGGTGAGCCTGGAATAAATGGACCCCTTCCCGAGGTACCGCCGCGAGCTCCCCGCCTTTCCCACGAGCCTGAAGTGGCCCTGCAGCCCGTTCGCGTCCCGTACGGTGTACCTGTTTTTCCCCGAGCTTTCAACCTCAATAGTGTGAATTCCCCACTCGTTGATCATTGAGGACGCGAGTGGGAGATTGTCAAGCAGGTACTCCATCTGTTCAGACGAGAGACGGAGCTCGAAGTTTTTCTCGCGATAGTAAAAGGTGGGAGAGCGCACTATTCGGTCGGATTCCGCAGGCGTATGTATCGCGTTCGCGGATGAAAAGACGGCGAGGAACAAACAGAATACCGCACTAGCGACGACACGGCGCATGCTCTTACTCCGCTTTACTGTGCACGTCAAGTATCCGGTCCGTGAGAACCCTGCCGAGAACAGCGCATATATCGGTGGGCAGATATCCCGAAGCCGCGGAATCGAAGAGGACCGCGGCCGACGGGGGAAACTCATCATCTCCCGCCCAGTATACGGCCATGAGGTCGATCTTCGGGAGTGCGCGAAACACGAAGGCCGAATCTCCCAGGTCGAAGGGCGCGCCGTCGGCATCGAGCGCACACCTGCGGAACTCGTCAACAGTGTAGAACGCCTGCGCAAGCCTCGCGCCCGTATACCCCTGATAGGCATTCTTGTAAAACATACCGCCCGGAAGCTCCGCGAGCGAGAGCCACCTTCCGCCCTTTTCCCTGCCGTCCGCGACAAGGAGGTAGTAGAGGAGAATACCGCGGACCGTATCGGGAACCGCTTTACCCGTGGAGCTCATGACCGTGAAATCGGGCCAGGCAACGAGGTATTCCTCCCCGAACATGCGGACCGCCAGCCCCTCTCCTGCATACCGGCCTTCGGCCGAAGGCACGGCCATACCGCCCGTGACGGCGGCCAGGACGGCTGGGTCCCGTCCCTCACTTTTCAATTTCAGGACGATCCGTTCATACCCCTCGATATGCAGGCCGCGATCGGTTTCACTCATGGTTTTTTCATTCTTGCATGTGCAATCAAATGCCCGTACACATCCCCTGGCGAACACGGTGCATTCCCTTTATTATAAGGATACACCCTCCCTGCGATTTATAACATGGACCGCCCTGAAAAGGAAGCACAAAAACGTTCGTATAACTCTTCCTCCTGTCAGAGAATCCACTCTTCCCTCAGTACGTCGCCCCGCACTCCCGCCTCGATCCACTTGACCGGGATCCTCCTCGAAGTGCGCTCGGCCGCGTTCTTCGCGAGCATGAGCAGGCCGCGGCAGCACGGTACCTCCATGGTGATAACGGTCAGGGTATTGATCTCGGCCTCCTCTATGAGTGCCCGCAGCTTCTCCGCGTACACCTCCTGGTTTGAATCGAGCTTGGGGCAGGCTATCGCAAGAGTCTTGTTTTTTAAATATTTTTTATGGAAATTGCCCATCGCGTAAGCGGCGCAATCGGCGGCAAGCAGGACATCCGCTTTCCTGAAATGGGGCGCCATGGCGGGTATAAGGTGGAGCTGTACCGGCCAGTACCTGAGCTCTGAAAAATCGGAATCGTCCTCCTTTTCACCACTCCCGGCTTTGCCGCTTTTAATGTGTATCGAAACGGCGGAAGGGCACCCGCGGGCAGGGGTTGCGACTGTATCCTTCCACCGGATCTCCATTCCCCTGTCCCTCAAATAGGAGAGGGCCTGCCCGAGATAGCCCTCCTCACCGTGGCTTTCGAGGTGCCGGAGATGCGCCTTGATCACGGCCTCCCCCTGCGGCACGACATTCTCCATCACCCTGAGCTCGTCGTAGGGAAGGGCCTCGCGCTCCTCGATCGTGATCGCCCCTTCGGGACAGTGCCCGATGCACGCCCCGAGACCGTCGCAGTAGAGATCGCTGACCACGCGGGCCTTGCCGTCGATAAGCTGAATCGCCCCCTCCGGACATTCGGGTATGCAGAGGCCGCATCCCGTGCACTTCGCCTCGTCTATGTTTATTATTTTTCTCTTCACTTATCCCCCCTCCGTTTTCAAGTCTTATAAAAACTACTCCGCCGGGGGAAAAAGTGATTGACATGAATCAAGAAAAACGCATTTTTCTTGTGTGGATGCTCAAAAACATTATTCCGCCCGTGCGAATATTAAAAACCTCCTTAAGAATTCAGACTTTTTCTCGGGCATTTCGGAACCGAACATCGACCGGCTCGTGGATATATGCATTCCGAAGAGGGTCCCGAAGAAGGAGGTCCTCTTTCTGGAGGGGGGCGAGGGGCATTCCGCCTACTTCCTGGTACAGGGTTCGGTCGAGCTGTTCAAGGTCGATAAAAACGGCAAGAGGGCCGTAATCAGGGTCATGGGACCGGGAGATTTCTTCGCCGAAGTGGTTCTCTTCGAGCGGGCCGATTACCCCGTGACCGCCGTTACGCTGGAGGAGAGTCTCCTCCTGCTCCTGCCGAAGTATCAGGCGCACTGCCTCCTGCGCGTAGAGGACTTCAGGAACGATTTCATCAACATGCTCATAGGAAAACAGAGGCAGCTTACGGACCGGATTCTGCACCTGATGACCAGGGACGCGGAAGAACGGTTCTTCCATTTCCTGCAGGAACGCTACGGTAAACGTGACGAATACACGATCGGAATTTCAAAAAAGAAAATCGCCGCCGCGGTCGGCACGAACCCGGAGACCTTCTCCCGTCTCATCCACAGGCTCAGGAGCGAGGGAACGATACGGTGGGAGAGCGACCGTCTCTCCCTGAAACCGGGTTTCTGGAACGAAGGATAAACGGCTTGCAAAATATTACCCCCGGGATTGTAATGTGAACAGGTCCATCCCGGCATACCTTCACCCGACGGAGAAACACTGATCCGCGGCTGAGACGAGGAATCCGAACAATGCAGAAAACCGCACTCACCCGGCAGCACCTCTTCATGCTCATCGCCCCCTTCTTCTGGGCCCTCGGGCACCCGCTGGGGAGGATCATCCTGAAGTCGGTACACCCGCTCCAGCTGGGAAGCGTGACGCTCTGCATCGGCTTTCTGGGACTTCTCCTTTTCCTGGTCGTCTCGGGAAAAATCAGGCAAATCAGAAAACTTGAAAAGAAGGATTTTCTCTTCTCGCTCGGGCTCGGTGTATTCGGGTTTTTCCTCTATCAGATCCTGACTTTCAGCGCACTGGCGAGGATACCGGCCTCGATGAACGCGGTTCTCGTTTCGACAAACGTCGTATTCATAGCGCTCCTCGCCGCGGTCCTGCTCGGGGAACGGCTTTCCTTTCCGAAATTAATCGGCATATTCACCGCGCTCGCCGGAGTCGTGCTCGTCACGTTCAACAGAGGGTTCAGTGTCGAGGGGTTCAGCCTGATCGGATGCGGATTGTCCATACTCGCGGCGCTCTCGTTCTCGATTTATTCGGTACTGGGAAAGAAACTGCTCGTGCGGGGAGATCCGCTCATCATCGCGGCGAGCGCCCTTCTGTCAGGCTCCGTACTCCTCGCCATACTGACAGCATCGACGGTCGGCTTCCGCGGTACATTCGAGTCGCCGCCCCTGACCCTCCTCATGGTTCTGCTCGGGCTGACCATGATCGCGGTGGCCTACCCGCTGTGGTTCGCGTGTCTGAAGAAGCTTCCCGTGTCCCACATATCCATATACATATATTTGACGCCGGTTTTCGCCGTCCTGCTCTCCCTCGCTCTGCTGAAGGAATCCTTTGCGTGGATATTCTGGATCGGGTTCGTCCTCGTGCTGGCGGGTATTATGATGACAAACATGATAAAGCCCGGGAAAAAATAAGACGGAATAAAAAGGAGGGAAGGCCATGGTCGTGACAACCGTACTCGTTCAGGTAAAGGAGGAACGAATAGAGGCTTTCATAGAAGCGACGGTGGAAAACCACAGGTCCTCTGTAAAAGAGCCCGGAAATGTCCGTTTCGATATTCTCCAGAGCGACGAGGACCCCTCGCGGTTCATCATGTACGAGGCGTATGAATCCCCGGAGGCCGCTGCGGCACACAAGCAAACGGAACATTACCGCGTTTGGCGCGACAGGGTGGCCGATTACATGGCGGCCCCGCGCCGGGGAATAAAATATACCGCGGTCGCTCCCGTGCCGTAACACATTCAGATGCTTATCGGAACATCGTTTCCTCCCGATAGTATTAGGGAGACGGCAGTCTCCGATTTCCGGGCTCGACCAAAACCTCATGACGGCTAAAAGCTGGGAATGAGCGAGTTCTGGCCAGCTCCTCATGCACACCAGTTTGAGGTCTGGTTTGACCAGCGACACGGGAGATAGGAAGTCTCCATTAATGTCTCTACCGGGTTCGACTCCCGGTAGCCGTCAAGAGATCCCGTTCTCAGGTTTTCGCATCGTCAGAGACGTATCTCCGGTATACCCGCACCTTCTGAACCGGCCCCGCGGCCCTACCGCATTTCAGGTGTGAAAAATCATCCGTTCTTAAACCGTGAAAAACGCGTGTATACACCGAAAAATAATTTATCAAACCACGTTACCATGATATAAACAGAGCTAACTTAGAGTTTCAAAAAATATGAAATATGAGGGGTTTTCACATTAATAAGACATACTATTTCCGGTGAGCTTCAGTAATAAATGAAACAAAATACGAATAATTATCATGTTTAATAACTGCCCAAGGGTAGAAAATAAAAACTCGAAGCTCACCCTAAACACGTTATACTTACCTTTGTCCTCATATCCTTCGTTAAAGGAATCCTGCCTTGCATATACTCGAAAAGAATGAATACAAGATATTCGTACTCGATACCAACGTAATTCTCTACGACTACCGGTGCATCTACTCCTTTGAGGAGCACAACGTCGTCATTCCCATCACCGTGCTGGAGGAGATCGACAAGTTCAAGCGCGGAAACGAGATCATCAACTACAACGCCCGTGAGTTCTCGAGAACGCTCGATACGATTGGGGGGGATAATCTCCTGAACGAGGGAATCGACCTCGAAAACGGCGGCGTGATCATCGTCAATACGAATATAAAGCGGGATAAATACCTGAGCGAGCTCTTCTGGGAGGACAAGCCCGATCACCGCATACTTTCAGTCGCGTACAATCTATCCAAGAAATTCGGGCGTGAACGCGTCACCCTCGTATCCAAGGATATCAACCTGAGGATGAAGGGGAAGAGTATCGGGATCAAGGCTGAAGATTACGAGACCGGCAAGATCAAGAACATCGACGACCTGTATAAGGGCAAATCCCTGCTCGAGAACATCGAGGAGTCGTTCATCGAGCGTATATATTCCGAAGGTTTCGCCGAGCGGAAGGAACTGAACCTCGATATCGACCTGCGGCCGAACGAGTACTTCATACTCCGGAACGAGAAGAAGAGCGCGCTTGCCACCTACCGGAAGGTCGACGATACGTTCAATCACGTGAAGAAGATGAAAGGATACGGCATAATACCGCGGAACGCGGAACAGACATTCGCGCTCGACGCCCTCATGAACGACGATATCTCGCTCGTCACCCTTTCGGGCAAGGCCGGAACGGGAAAGACGCTCATGGCCCTGGCCGCTGCCCTCGAAATAAGGAAGCACTACAAGCAGATATACCTCGCCAGGCCCGTGGTCCCGCTCTCCAACCGGGACCTGGGCTTTTTGCCCGGCGACGTGAAGTCCAAGCTGGAACCGTACATGCAGCCCCTTCACGACAACCTGTCGGTCATTCAAAACCAGTATGACGACACGTCCTCCGATTCCAGGCGAATAACGGATTTATTAAACTCGGAGAAGCTCGTTATCACCCCGCTCGCCTATATCAGGGGACGCAATCTCTCGAAAATCTTCTTCATTATAGACGAAGCGCAGAATCTCACCCCCCATGAGGTGAAAACAATCATTACCCGGGCAGGTGAAGGAACAAAGGTGGTATTTACCGGGGACCCCTACCAGATCGACACGCCCTACCTCGACTCGAGGAGCAACGGCCTCACCTACCTCATCGACAAGATGAAGGGACAGAATTTATACGCCCATGTGACCCTCGAAAAGGGGGAACGTTCGGAGCTCGCCGAACTCGCATCCAACCTGCTCTGATTTCCCGTCCGTGCGAAAATCCTGGGGATTCCGGGAAAATAAAAAACCTTTTTCAAGGAAGGGGCCGGTCTTTATACAGCTCCGGCGGCATGTCGGGCCACAGCTTATGGGCGCACTGCGGACAGAGCCCGTGTGAAAAAAGAATATCACCGTGGTTCTTGAAGTACTCCTCCATTCTCACCCACCTGCCGTCGTCATCGCACAGCTTCCTGCAGGCCGCACAGATGAGAATCGGCCTGGAGGAAAAAGCATCGGCACTTTTATCAGCGGGGCCCGCTCTCCTCCCGGCGCGCTCGTCCCTGATGGTGCCGAGCACAATTTTTCTCTCCCCGTAATGCAGGAGGCTGAACAGCACGTTCACCCATATTTCACTTCCCGTGCGCGTGGCGATAAACCCCTGCACCCGGCCCCCGCCCAGGGCGATCGTTTTCCTGAAAGCTTCATCCGCCTGCTCGACTGTTTCGGGAGTGAAGAGATCGCGCAGAGAAATGCCGATCAGATCCTTCTTCGCGTAGCCCAGATGGGTTTCAGCCTGCTTGTTCATTTCGAGGAGCTCCCCTTCGGGACTGAAAACGAGCAGGGGATCGAACGTTTCGTCCATGGTCGCGCGGAATATTTCCCGCTCGATCCTCCTTCGGTAGAGGGCAACCTCAATAGACGCGAAAATCTCCTTGTTCGTGAAGGGCTTGAGAAGGTACCCGTAAGGTCCGGCGCTCTTTGCACGCTCCACCAGTTTTTCATCCGCAAAGGAGGTGAGAAAAATCACGGGTATATCGAGCTCCCGGTTGATTTTCCGCGCGGCCTCAATGCCGTCCATGCCTCCGGGCATGATGATATCCATGAGAATGAGGTCGGGAGAGAGCTTCCGGGCGGCCCGCAGCGATTCCTCTCCGGATGACACGGTGCCGATGACGTCGTATCCCGCGGACGTAAGATAGTCGCTGAGTTGCATGGCGATAATGGCTTCGTCATCCGCTATAAGGAGTTTTGTCATTCCTCTTCTCCCTTTCGATCGGAAAGTGTCGTTCGGCTGCATGAAATGGTACCGGGCATCCCCAGACATATTCCCGCTGATGAACGGTGATTAGCATAACCCGAATGAAAGAAAAAGACCATAGAAAACCTTTCAGGTCTCCCGAATAAAATAGAGTTTAGTAAGACTAATTGAAACGGTCCCCGGTTCCGCGAATCCTGGCACTTAAAAACCCATCCTGCCTATTAATTTGTTTGCCCTTATATTATCCAGGTGGCATATATTAAGAAACGAATAATGCCGAGGGGGGGGCGCAGGATGGATGAATACGGGAAAAGATCTCTCCTCAAGGTTCCGGGTACCATACTTTTTGGAACCGGAACGGTCGAGGAGCTCGGAAAGCTCTCCGGGGAATACGGAACAAAGGCCGTACTCGTAACCGGAGGAACCTCAATCAGGCAGAGCGGCAATTTCGATAGAATATGCGCCGCGCTTCGCCGGAGCGACATCGACGTTCAGACCGTCGAGGGAGTGACGCATGATCCCGACGAGCTGCTGGTCGACGGGATTGTGGAAAAAATACGGTCGATCGGCCCCGATGTCATAATCGGTGCCGGCGGCGGGAGCGTCATCGATACCGCCAAGGCGGCCTCGATCATCGTCGTAAACGGCGGCGCGGTGAGGGATTACTGGGAGGGAAAATCCTTTACCGAATGCTCGATCCCCTACATAGCCCTCCCCACCACATCGGGTACGGGCGCAGAGATAACGAAGAACGCCGTGATCTCGGAGAAAAACGGTCTCTTCAAGAAGAGCATCCGCTCCGAGTACATGGTCCCGAATTGTGCCATTATCGATCCGTCCCTCACCCTGAGCGTGCCTCCCGAGGTAACGGTGGATACGGGCCTCGACGCGCTCATTCAGAACCTCGAGGCGTACACCTCGAAAAACAGCGGTCCCATAACCGATACGCTCGCGTCAAAAGCGATCGGCCTCGCGATCGAATATCTTCCCGCGGCCTACAGGAACCCCTCCGACCTCCGGGCACGGGAAGCCCTCTCGCTCGCGTCGCTCTACGGAGGCATCACGCTCGCCAACGCCGGGCTGGGGCTGGCGCACGGGCTCTCCCATCCCCTGGGCATAGGCTTCGGTGTACCGCACGGAAGAGCATGCGCCGTGTTCATGCCCAAGGTCATAGAGTACAACTATCCCGCCCGAAAAGAACGGTACGGCGAGCTGGCCCGTCTCCTGGACCGCGGCGACGATCCCGCGTCAGCATTCAAACGATTCGCCGAAGAACTCGGTGTTTCGACACGCCTGGGCGATTACGGCGTAAAGGCTGAGGATATTCCGGGCATCGTGGAGAATTCCAGGGGCGGGAGCAGGAACTTCAATCCCGTGGACCATGACGACGAAACAGTCGAGAAAATGCTCGTGGAAATGCTCTGAAAGAAGCCTGCGTAACAACTACCCGTACACGCGGTGCCTGTCGAAGGTTTCGAACATGGCCATGAGGTTTTGAAGCGGCACGTTCGCCTGTATGTTATGGACGTTGTTGAACACATAACCGCCGCCCTTTTTGAAAATATCGAGGTTGCGGGCAACCTCGAGGGCCACGTCCTCAGGGGTCCCGAATGCGAGGGTCCCCTGCGGATCGACGCCGCCGCCCCAGAATACGAAATCATCTCCGTAATTTTCCTTCAGGAAAGCCGGATCCATTCCCCGGGCCGATATCTGAACGGGATTGAGAATATCGACCTCAGCTTCCCGGAAATCATCGAGGAATTCGGCTATGGACCCGCAGGTATGGAAAAAGGTCTTCCACCCCGTGTTCTCGTGGACCCACCTGTTCATGGAACGGTGCAGGTCCATAAAGAGCTCCCGGTAGCTGTCCGGAGAGATGAACGGGCCGTTCTGTGAGCCGAAATCAGTACCGCTCATTACGATGATATCGATCCTGTCCCCGACCGCTTCACGGTACATACGTAGGTTCTTCATCTGAATCTCGAACTGGTACCCGAATATCTCCCTGACGTACTCCCTTCGTGTAACCGTGGAAACATACCATTCCTCGGGATCGCGAATTCCTTTCGGGTTCAGGACGGCGGGTCCCGGTACCACCGCTATGTCTCCGAAACCGGCTCCCCAGAAATTGCCGAGCAGCGCGTAATCGGTCCCCTCGAACCAGTGCTTGGACGCTTCCTCGAGGAATCGCAGGTCCTCATCCGTGTACAGCGAATAGGTCTGCTCCGCCCACTCGCGGGCGTCGAGCTCTTCCTCGACGATGGGCTCCTGCCGGACTATTGAATCGAAGTAGTAGCCCCCCTTCGGCATCCTGCCGGACGGGGGCGCGCTCCGGTCTCCCTGCGGATACTGGACGATATCCCCGCTGTCGAGCACGTCGTATTCGAAGTGGCCCGAAATGAACACCTCCGTACCGTCGAACATGGTAAAGGGTTTATAATCCTCGTTCCTGTACCCGAACATGGTGACGGGGAGTTGAATACCGAGCGTGTCCACTCCGAGCTTCTCCTTCACCGGCTCCTCTACTTCGGCGAGCATCTGATAGGGATCGTACACCAGGGTCCTTCCCTCCCCGATGCCGAGTGACTTTTTCAACCGCGCGTAGATACTCGCCTGTATTCCGGTGACGAGCGTGGACCCGAGATCGAGCGGAACCCGGTCCGCTTCCCGGTGGTTTATGGCGTGTCGTATTCTCTCCCGTGACGTCATGGGACCTTCCTCCCTCTATTCACCCGTACGAATAGTGTAAAAGAATCCGGCATTCGCTCTATTATATCATAAAAACCGGGAAAGGAGTATAAGGGTCATTTGAGCGGGCTCAACTAAAAACCCGTAAACCCGGGCTGGGAGTGCACCGTTTCCAGGAAGGCGAGCATGTTCTCGAGCGGCACGTCCCCCTCGACGTCATGCGCGGGAGCGAAGATGTATCCGCCCGCGGCTCCCGCTCCGATGAGGCGTAGAGTTTCTTCCCGAACATCGTCGACGGACCCGTAGGGAAGGGTGCGCTGCGTGGACAGGCCGCCGTGAAAACTGAGGCGCCCGCGGAACCGGTCGAGCAGATCGAAAACATCCATGACCTCCGGCTGAAAGGGATTGAAACAATTGACGCCCAGGGATATGAGCTCCTCGAAGAGCTCGTCCACGTCACCGCACGAGTGAATCATGACGTACCTGCCCTCCTTCCGCACCGTCCGGTACATCCTGGCGAGCGCGGGGCGCAGGAATTCATGCCACAGCGCGGGACCCATGATGAGGCCGCTCTGCTGACCCCAGTCGTCCCCGAAATAAACAGCGTCGATGTCGTAGCGCAGTGCCTCGGTTACCATCTCGATGTTGTAATCCGCGATCGCGTCCATGAGAGTGTGCACGAATCCCGGATTCAGCACCATGTCCGTGAGCAGGTTTTCCATTCCCCGCAGGGTCCACGCACGTTCGAAAAGCGAGAAGCCCACCGAGAAAACCCTGAAACGGTCCCCCCATTCATCTAATTTACCCGGTATATCGCTGAAGAAACGGTCGTCCAGGGGGTCCGGGAAAGTATATCCGCGCAGGGAGGGGGTTTTAAGAATTGACCCCCTGATATTCCCGATATCCTTGTCTATGCTCCTGTCCCACACCACGCCGAATACGTCCCTGAAGAGGTCTTTTCCGATTTTATCGAAGAAGCCGATGTCGTTTCCGAGCGTGAGCAGGTGGTTCTGCAGCGCTCCCTCGAGCCCGTCCCCGAAACGGCCGACCAGCTTCTCGCGCGCCTCAACGGTAAACCCGCACGACCAGGGAACGTACGGCGGTTTTTTCCCCTCGAAAACCATGCGGACGATCTCCCTCCCGGTCATGATCCGGCCCCCGATCCGTCCGCCGCTCCATCGGCTTCCCTGTCTTCCCCCCTGAGGAGGGAAGCCACGTTTTCAGAAAGCCCGGCCCCTTCCCTTCGGGCGAAATCGGAGAGGGCCTCACGGTCGATTGACTTGTGTATGGTATGGGGCGAGGTAACAGAGAGTGAAGCGATAAGGGTACCGAGCTCCTGTGCATCCGGGAGTCCGAGCCCTGCCGTGAGCCCGGCGAGCACGCCGGCCAGGAAGGCGTCCCCGGCTCCGGCCGTTGAAACGGTACGCGTTCGAACGGCCGGACGGTATGAAAGCCCGCCGTCCCAGGCCCAGCTCCCGTTTCGTCCCGCGGTCACCGTAACGAGTATGTTCGGATTAAACCTCCCCAGGGCCTCCACCGCGGATTTTACGGCCTGCTCGTCCTCTCCCGCTCCCCCCACCATGCGGGCCTCATCAAGATTGAGGGCGAGCAGGTCGACCATACCCAGTACCCTGCCTGAAAGCACGCTCTCGATCTCCCGCGAGGTGAAGGACCCGGCGCAGAAGAAATCGTGGGCCCGTCCGTGCTCGAGCAGCCTGAGCCGCGCATCCAACGGGACCTCCGGCACGGCGAGCGCTATACCCTTCCCCCTGTACCGTTCGAAGCTCTTCAGCGCCCCGTCTATAAGGTCCCTGTCGACCCTGGAAGAAGCGGAATCGTCCGTGGTGAGGTTGCCCCCGCTTCCGTCCGGGTAGACGACGCAGAAGGAGAAGAGGGTCTCCGCACCCCGGAGGGTTGTCACCGAGCGCATGTCCATCCCAGCCTCCGCCATCTCTTCACGGAGATCCTTTCCCGCATAATCCCCGCCGACCATGCCGATCGGAATCGTCCTGAATGAGGGGCCGAGAAGTGTCTGCACGTAGTGCGAGACGATATGGAGCTTGCAGTAGTCTTTTCTTTTTAAAAAACGGCCGCTCCTGCTCTCCTCCCTGCCGAGGGTTCGGTTCCCGTTTGCACGGAAAAACCGTCCCGTTCCTATGCCTCCGGTCCCTATCATCGCCTGGTAGCGGAACCTTCCCGGATCGATATGCAGGTGTTTCATACGCCGCACGCCTTCATTTAACGAGCTTGAATAAATTAATCACGGGCCGAAGGACCGTCACCTACAGCCCGAAGTCCCACTCCGGGTGATCGGATATGGGGTGGCGGGCCGTACTCACCGTGGCCGTAATGAGCGCGTCGGGATGCTCATGGAGGAGCGTTATGGGGTACTCAGGGGTCGGGGGCCCGAACAGCGCGACCCTGAGCGCCGTTTGTTTCCACGCGCCCGTATCGCTGAAAAGCCTCACACGTGCCGCCGACAGGCACTCCTTTACGCCGAGCGTCACGGACATGGGCGGCACGAACTGATAGGCCGCTCCGAACGAGCGGTGGGAAAGCGCCAGCACGGTATCGAGGTTGTTCTCCTGCACCCGGATCGTCGAGTTCCTCACCTCGTCGATCGACAGGCCGCTGAACGGATGGCGCCTCGCCTGATTGTACGCGACATGGCCGTCCTGGCCCCACCCTCCGTAGGTGATGTCCAGGGGCGCTTCCACGATTCGCAGCGCCACCTCGGAGATCGTGTCGGGCATGAGCCAGAACCTGTTTTTCTCCGGTACGGAGAGTCCGGGGTCGACCGGTCCGTAGAATAAGCGCTCCATGGTCGACCTGAAGTTGTACGGATGCGCGTCCGGAAGGGGACGTCCCTGCCAGTCGAGACAGTCATCCATGTGAAAGACCGTCAGATTTTTCAGGCTCACCCGCTCCCTGTTCACGAGGCCGGTGAACGGCTCGTACCAGCAGCTCGGTCCGCAGGGAATAACGGCCCTCGTATTCCATCCCGCGTCATTGTTCTTTTGTATAAGCTCGACCAGCTCCCCGGCCATGATACGGCCCATCTCGGCCGAGTCCTTCACCAGCCTGAAGGGGACCTTCAGGCCCGGGTGATTTTCCAGCTCTTCATAGGGAACCCTGCACCATTCGTACAGCTCCCGCGCGCTAAAATCGCTCATATGTTTTCTCCTTGGTCTATCCCCTTACGCCCCCGGCGGTAAGGCCGCGAACAAGCTCTTTCCGGAAAATCAGCACGAACATTGCGGCAAGCTCATTTTATACGTATTCTTTCCTGTGATTCTTCCAGGTTTCCAGGAAAACCCGCGTATTGCGCCACGCGGTCTCCGTGTCCTCACGGACGTTGTCCACCGGTGAGAGGATGAACCCTCCCCCTTTTCCGAGGATGGAAAGCGCGCGGAGCACGGCCCGTTCGGTCTCCTCCTCCGTTCCGGTCTCGACCGTCACGGCTCCGCTGACACCTCCCCACAGCGCGCGCTTTGCCGAGGAGAACCTCTCTTTCACCATTTTGAGGTCGGTCCCCTTTCCCTCCTCGGGATCGAGTCCGATCAGCACGTCAATGCCCGCATCGAGAATGGAATCGATGAGCGGTACGAAAGCGCTCGTTATGATGTAGCCGTACTTTTTCCCGGCCTCGTGAACGAGCTCGGCCTCCCTTTTGAGGAAGGGAAAGATCAGTTTCCTGTACGCGTCAGGGGTCCAGAATTCCGTGGTCTCGTACCATGCTCTCCTTATTATGAGGTCCGCCGGGGTCAGATCGAGGTAGATTGACAGCTGCCGCATATTCCATTCGTGAATGACGCCCAGGTACTCCTCGATGACGCCGGGTTTCGTGAGGGAAAGCACCATGATATCCTCGTATCCCGAGAGCCACGCCATGGCATCAGCGCCCATGACACCGGGATCGACCTGCAGCCCCGGGCGTACCGTACCCTTCCATCCTCCGACCATGAGAAGGCCGTGTTTGCCGGCGAGTTTCTCAGCCTCCCGCGCTTCATCGCGGAGCTTCGCGATATCCTCGTCCCTGAAGGGCCCGAACAGGTACCGAAGCTTTTGTAAATCCCGTTCCGGCTTGACGAGCGCTTCCTCCGCCCTCGGCACGATCCAGTCCTTTAAAAGGGGGAAATCCCCCTCCGCGGGCCACCCGTCCCTCTGTCTCACCCGGGCGGTGAGGGGGCCCGCCGGAGTGTCGAGCCTCCTGCAGAAGTATACGGCGCCCTCCTCTTTCTCGATCCATTCCTTCCACGTTACCTCGGGATGCAGTATGCCGTATTCGTGCATCCCGTGATTTAAATGCCCCACGTGCACGAACCCGTCGAGGCCCCTGCGCACGAGCTCCTCCACGTATTCCCGGTCGGACCCGCACTTCTCGTAGAGGTTGAAGAAGAGCATGAAGGAGCAGGGAGTATAGTCCACCGGTTCACAGCTGAGGGCCGCGAGCATTCTCTCACGTGACGTCATGATGATACCGCCGTCGTTTTGGGTTGGTAAAAACCAATACCTATCAAGTATCCCCGGTATAGAAAATAAGTCAAGTCTTAATATATTTTTAAAGGTTTTCTTTTAATTATTGACAAGTTAGTTAATCGGCCTTACAATCCTCCTCAAGGGGATGTTCGGCGGCCCGGCTGGAATACGTCCGGTCCGTATAAACCGGCGGCAAGGAACGGAAATTCTTGAAAAACGTACAGCTCACGAAGCAGTCCCAGTCCCACATCCGCGATAACAACGTACGCCTCATACTCAACACCCTTATTCACAACGAGCCCCTCTCCAGGGCCGATATCGTCCGGCATACACATATCTCCAAACCGACCGTTTCCACGCTCATCGACGAGCTCATGGACAGGGACATCGTTCACGAGATCGGCGAGGGCAGGTCCCGGGGCGGACGAAAGCCCATGCTCCTCCGTTTCAACAGCTCGAAGAAACACTTCATGGCATTCGAGATGGGACGCGTGGGATACCGGGTTGCTGTCTCGGACCTGAAGGGCGGCGTGCTTAAAAAAAAGGAGGGCGAATTCAACAAGGGGATGAGCGTCAGGGACCGCATCGACGTTATCAGGACCTGTGTGGTCGGTACGATCGATGAAACCGGGATCGCACCGGAATCGATTCTCAAGATCATCTGCATAGCGCCCGGCGTATACGTGGAAGGCGGCAGGGAGATGAAGTGGTTTCCCGGAATCGGCACGGAGGAGCCGGGCGATATAAAGGAAGCCCTGCGGGACCTCCTCCTCCATGAGGTGATTATCGATCACTCAACCAAGCTCTCGCTCCTGGGAGAGAAGGTCGCGGGCAAGGCGCGGGACCGCAGCAACGTAGTCTACATAGATTTCGCCTACGGGCTCGGCTGCTCGGTCATGATAAACGGCGATATCTACTTCGGACCCAACAACTCGGCGGGTGAAATCGGGTATTTCTTCTCGAGCATCGAGGAATTCAGGAGAGGGAGGATCGTGCCCTATGAATTCGGCGCGCTCGAAAAAAACATATCCGGAATGGCGCTGCAGCGTAAGGGAGAGGAGGCGGCCAGGCGATACGGAGACACGCTCCTCGGCCGCATCACCGAAGAGGGCGAGGAGGGAATAACGGCGCGGGCCGTATTCAAGGCCGCTGCTCAGGGCGATCCCGTAGCCTATTCAATACTGAAGGAATCGTTCTGTTATTTCAACATGGCCCTGTGCAACATAATCAACATGCTCACCCCCGAAATCGTGATCTTCGGAGGGGGGTTCTCACGGGCGGGAAATTTTCTCCTCAGCCTGATTCAAAACGAGATCAGTGACAAGGTACTTTTCATGCCCGAGCTTCAAACATCGGATCTGGCAAACGACGCGAGCATCATCGGGGGCATACACTACCTCATCAACACTACCGACTACTACACGGAGCTTTAGAAGCGCACGGGGCATGGAGTGAAGGGATAAGGGTATCCGGTCCATGATGTCTGTTGGACCGGCCATTACGAGAAGAGGAGCAACGGATGAGCTACATGGGTCTGGATGTGGGACAGACGGGGTGCAGGGCCGTCATCTTCGATGAGAACGGAAAACAGCTCGCGCTCTCCTACCGGGAGTATAAAACCCTGAGCCCGCAGGAGGGCTGGGCCGAGCTGGATTCGGAGACGGTCCGGGACAGCTGTTTTACCGTGATGAAGGAAGCGCAGGCATCATGCCGGAAAAACCCCGTACGCGCGCTCGGAATATCGACGCAGGGCGAGGCCTTCACACCGATCGGTCCGAAGGGGGAATATCTCGCCAACGCGATGATAACCTTTGACACGAGGCCGGCCGAAATCGCGAAGCGGTGGAGCGAGGCTTTCGGCGTTGAGAAGCTCTACCGGATAACGGGCCATACGGCCCATCCCATGTTTTCACTCTTCAAGCTCCTCTGGCTGAAGGAAAACAGGGGGGACGTGTTCGGCCGTGCGGAAAAATTCCTGTGTTTCGAAGACCTCATACAGCACGCGCTCGGTATCGATCCGGCCATATCCTGGTCGCTTGCCGGAAGGACGATGCTGTTCAATATCAGAACACACGCGTGGGAAGATAAAATCCTGAACGAGCTCTCCATCACCCCCTCCCATCTGGCGACTCCGCTTCCCTCAGGCACGGGCGTGGGTACCATTGACCGTGACACCGCGCGCGGACTCGGTTTCCAGGAAGAGGTTCTCGTGTCCACGGCGGGACACGACCAGCCGCTCGGCGCGCTGGGAGCGGGCGTGGTGAAAAGCGGAAAGGCAATGTACGCCACGGGAACCTCGGAGTGCATCTCCCCCGCGTTCGACGGCCCCATACAGAGCGACGAGCTGCGGGACTACAACCTGTGCACCTACGATTACACGATCAGCGGCATGTATACGACCGCGGCTTTCAGCCTCACGGGCGGCAATATCCTGAAATGGTTCAGGGACGAATGGTGCCGAAAAGAGATGGCCCGGGCCTCTGAAACCGGTGAGGACGCGTATGAACTCATACTCCGGGACCTGGGGGAAAAACCATCTCCGCTCATGGTCCTCCCCTACTTCACCCCGAGCGGTACGCCCTATTTCGATACCAGGACGCCGGGGGCGGTTGTCGGGCTGAGGCTCTCCACGAAGCGGAGTGACATGCTCCGGGCCCTGCTCGAGGGCGTGGCTTTCGAGATGCGGCTCAACCTCGACATTCTCACCCATTCGGGCATTGGAGTCGAAGAGTTGCGCGCCATTGGCGGGGGAGCGCGATCGACCGCATGGATACAGCTCAAGGCCGATGTGCTGAACAAGCCCATCACCAGGGTTCGGGTGACCGAGGCGGCCTGCTTCGCCGCCGCGATGCTCGGATGCTCGGCGCTCACGGGAGAACCCGTGACGGACATAGCGAGCCGCTGGGTCATGCTCGAGGGCGAGATAGAGCCGAATCCCGGAAACGCGGCCGTGTACGGCGAACGTTTCGAAAAATACAGGGAACTCTATACACTCATGCGGGATTTCAGCAGCTAGCAGGAGGATTAAAAACATACGACGGGCGATACAAAAAAAGAAAAATGGATGTCCCGGGACACCCGGGGCATGACATAAACCGAGGAGGAAACATGATAACACCAAAAGCAGGATTCATCGTTTACGGAACCCACAAGGACGGTTTGGAAGACCCCATGGGAAAACCCTTTATCGACGATAAGATCATCGAAAAATCGAAAAACGCCCTCAAGGCGTGTTCCATCGAGCTCGTGGAGCACGATGTCGTGGTAGCGACCAAGGAGGAAGCGCGCATCGCCCTGAAGCGTTTCAGGGACGACGACTCGATCGACTGTGTCATACTTTTTACCGGCACCTGGGTCTGGGCCTCCGAGATGATCGCCGCGGTGCGGGACTACGCGAAAACGGGGAAGGGGCTGCTCGTATGGACGCATCCCGGTTCCCAGGGATGGAGGCCCGTGGGCGGTCTCGTTCTCCACGGAGGACTGCTCGAGGTCGGCATACCGCACAAGTTCGTCTACGGCGGGGCCGACGAAGAGGACGAAGTCGAACGGGTCGTTTCATACGTCCGCGCCTCACACCTGAAAAACTTTCTCAACTTCTCGACCATCGGCACCTTCGGCGGGCGCGGAATGGGCCAGACCTGCGGCGTCGCGGATCCCTCCCAGTGGATGCGGATGTTCGGCGTGGACATCGACTCGCGCGATACCACACAGCTCCTGAAAACGGCGGAGGGAATCACGTCCGGCGAGATAGAGGCGTTCGAGCCGAGACTGAAAAAGCTCTTCGGCCAGGTCCCGGAGCGTACCCCGGTAAACGAGCGGTCAATCAGGCTCTACCTCGCTCTGCGCAAGGTCGTGGACGAAGAAAAATTCGACTTCTACACGATCCAGTCGTTCCCGGGTCTGGGGGATGATTTTTCAGCCACCTGCTTCGCCCAATCCATGATGCTCGAGGACGGGACCGGCACATCGACGCTGGGGGATTTCAATACCGCCATGAGCACCCTGCTCCTCACCATGCTGAGCAGTGAACGGGTTTACTACGGCGACCTCCAGCATATTGACAAGAAGAACGGTGAAATCAAGATTATCGGAGACGGCGCATGTCCCCCGTCGCTCGCCGGAAAGCTCGGACCCGCGGGATTCGCCGTGCACGGCATACCGACCGAGGGCGGGGCGGGAGGGCTCTCCGTGAAGCTCATCTGCAAGGTCGGCGAGGGAGTGCTCGCGAGGCTGGGCCGGGTGAAGGGCGAATTCCACATGGTCATCGTACCGGTATCAATATTCGAACCGCCCGCGGACCGGCTGAAAGAACGGCTCGACGAAAGCGGGATACCCTTCTGGCCCCACGGCTTCGTCACCGCCCACTGCAACATGGAGGACCTTGTACAGCACTGGACGAACGAATACGCGTGCCTCGGCTACGGGACCGACCTTTTACCCGTGCTCGTGGAATTCTGCCATATGACCGGAATCAAGCCTATAGTACCGTAGCATAGCTTGTTCCGTATGACCGGAATCAAGCCTATAGTACCGTAGCATAGCTTGTTCCATATGACCGGAATCAAGCCTATAGTACCGTAGCATAGCTTGTTCCATATGACCGGAATCAAGCCTATAGTACCGTAAACCGGAAAAACCAGTATAATCGGGGGTAATAAGAGAGCCGCCGGGCGTTGAGAGGCACCGAGCGGGGGCCGTTAAGGACTTCGTTCCGGGATTGAACGGACCCAATCGTACCATACGTGCGCGGGCACTGTCGCACAATAAAGGGGGAGTGTGGGATGACGGCTAAAGATGATACACAAAATCCTGAAATCATGCTGAAACTGGAAAGCCACGTGCCCGAGCGCGCGCTGTTTCCCGTTGTGGATGCCCATAACCACCTCTTCACGGAGGAAGACCCCGGAACCATGATCGCGATGATGGACGCGGCAGGGGTTGAAACCTTCATTAATTTGACGGGGAATACGGCGTTTACCTTCGTACAATCCGGCTACACCTATACCCCGCGGGACATAGGCTGGTTCATAGACCGTTATGTGAGTGCTTATCCCGGCAGGTTCGCCTGTTTTACCATGAGCGAGTTCGCGAACTGCATGGAGGGAACGCTCATCGAGGATAACGGTTTCGGGGAACGGGCCGCGCGCCGTCTCGAAGATGACGTGCACAGGGGCGCGTGCGGCCTCAAGATAACGAAAGAGCTCGGGATGCGCTACCGGGACTTAAAAGGCGACACCATCCCGGTAAACGACCCGCGTCTCGATCCCGTGTGGGCGAAGGCGGCCGAGCTCGGCATCCCGGTGCTCATTCACACATCGGACCCGGCTGCGTTCTTCCTTCCCGATAACGAAAAGAACGAGCACCACTCCACCCTGCTGCGCGCTCCGGACTGGAGCTGCGCGGCCAGCCCGTTTTCGAAAGAGGAGCTTCTCGACCAGAGGGACGAGCTCCTGTCCGCTCATCGTGCGACGACCTTCATCTGCGCGCATGTGGCCAACTACCCGGAAGACCTCTCGTATGTCGACGGGCTCCTGGAAGAGCACCCGAACGTGTACATCGATATCGCGGCGCGCATAGACGAGCTCGGGCGACAGCCCTACTCCGCGCGGGATTTTTTAACCAAACGGCGGGACCGTGTCCTCTTCGGCACCGATATGCCGGCACGTGCCGATATATACAGGACCTATTTCAGGTTTCTCGAAACGCGCGACGAGTACTTCGCCTACCCCGATTACGTGGGTGTGTGGGGGCATCAGCGGTGGATGATCTACGGGCTGGGCCTGGAAAGGGATACGCTCCGTAAGATATACCGCGACAACGCGCGCAGGATAATACCCTTCAGCGCCGCCTAGAGGGATGCACCGTGAGTAAAAAACCGAACCCGCTCATGATCGGATCTGCGAGGATCGACATCACGCCCTCCGGTCCCGAACCCCTGCTCGGCTATTTCAACGAGCGTATCTCCACATCGGTACTCGATCCGCTCCACTGCCGTATGCTCGGGCTGCGGCTCGATGAGAACAGAATCCTGATCGTCCAGATCGACACCTGCATCATACCCACTGATTTCGCACGCGCCTTAAGGAGGGAAATCGCTTCGAACACCCCGTTTAAATCCCGGGAGATTTTATTAAACGCTTCTCACACCCATACCGCTCCCGCGCTCACCGGTTTCTTCCGGACGAGGATGTCCGCGAATTACCGCTCCTTTCTCCTCGACCGCATACTGCGGGCGGCCGTTCTTCTCGCCTCCGGAGACCCGGCCGGGTCTCCGGGCCCGAATGTGCATACGGACCACGAGGCCGAACAGTGGAAACCCTGCACCGTGTACGGCGGGCTGACCGAGTACCGGGGGCTCGCGTTTAACAGGAGGTGGGTCATGAAAGGGGGCGAAGTGGTCACGAATCCGCCCAAACGTTCTCCGGACAGGGAGCGGCCCGAAGGCGGGGTCGACCGCACCTGCGGGACCGTTGTTTTTAAGACAAACGGGGGACCGGACGTCATGCTCGTCAACATCTCCAACCACGCGGACACCATCGGCGGCACGGAAATATCCGCGGACTGGCCCGGGATCATGGAAAGAGAAATCGAGGCCGGTTCAGGGAAACCCGCCGTCGTTCTGCCCCTCATCGCTCCCCAGGGAAACATCAACCACTTCGATTTCGACCTGCCCGAGGAGCAGGCAAGCTATTCCGAAGCACGACGGATCGGCAAAGCCTATGCCGGCGTCGTACTCCGTCTCATTCGAGATATGGAGAGGGTGGATGTGGACACGATAGGGGCGGAGATGCGGACCGTCGTCATCGGTCCCAGGGAGATCGAACCGTCCGAGCTGAAGCGCTCTGAAGAGCGGGCCGCCTCCACTCCATCGGCCGGCGGGGAAAGCGACCTGACCGCGTGCGGGCTCGCCCGGGGAGACGAGGAGGTCGAGCGAGAGCTGGCACGGGAGCTCCTTTTATTCAATAATGCAAAGAAGCAGCGGTACGAAGTACCCCTGCAGGTTATTCGAATCGGGAACATGCGGATCTGTGCGATTCCGGGAGAGCCCTTTGCCGAAATCGGTATGGAGCTCAGAAACGCGGTCCCCGGAGTGAAAGTCTTACCGGTCGCGCTCTCAAACGGCTATTTCGGATATGTACCGCTCGAAAGAAGTTTCACGGGGGGCGGTTACGAGGTCAGACCCGGACGGATGAACTGTCTCGAGCGCACCGCCGGAACCCTCATTCTCAGGGAATTGAAGAAGATGCTCTCCTGATTATGCTTCAACTATGAAATCGGCCCGCACTGTCTCTCGTTAAGGACACGCAACAGACAAGGTGTGTCATACATTCATTCGGTGCCGTTCAGCCCTCGGGAACATCCACCAGCCGCTCCTCCCCGGTCAGGAGGTCCTTCTCCTTCACCTTGCCCTGCCTGAGCTCTTCCTCTCCGAAGATGAGGGCGCGGCGGGCGCCGATCTTCGAGGCCCGCGCCATCTGTTTTTTCAGGGGGATGTTTCCGTACGTATATTCGACCCGGTTTCCGTCCCTGCGCAGCACGCGCGCCGCGCGCAGGAGCGGGCCGAGCTCGCCGTCGGTTACCCGGACCAGGTAGTAGTCTATTTGCCGGTCGTAGTCGGGCATGAGCCCCGCTTCCTCGAGGATGCGGCCGAGTACGACGTCGCCCATACCGAAACCGCACGCTGGCACATCCACCCCGGCGAACTCGCTGAGAAGACGGTTGTACCTCCCCCCGCCGCAAATCGCGCGCATGGTCTCCTTCCTGTCGAAAATCTCGAATACGATTCCGGTATAGTAATCGAGACCGCGTACGATGGTCGGATCGAAATCGCAGTAGGGACCGAATCCGGACGCGTCTATGAGGTCGAACAGCGCGACGAGCTCCCCGGCTCCCGGATTCCGCGCTCCGACCCGCTTTACGTCCTCCATGGACTCGGCGGAGAGGTACGCGTCGACCTCCCGTCTCTGCGTACCGGCGAGGCCGAGTTCGTCGAGCGATCCCTTCGTGGCCTCCGGGCCCGCCTTGCGTGCGTTGTCCACGATCTTGTAGAGCCTGCCCATCACCTCACCGGTAATGCCGAGCGAGCTGAAGAATCCGGATACGTAGTTCCTGCTGTTGATCTTGACCACGAAATCGTCCGAACCGAGGCCGAGGTTCGCGAGCGAATCCACCGCGCACCCGATGACCTCCAGGTCCGCTGTGGGAGCCTCCTCCCCGATGATGTCCACGTTGAGCTGGAAAAACTCCCGCAGCCTTCCCTTCTGCGGCTTTTCATACCTCAGGCACCTGGGTATGGAAAACCACTTGATCGGTTTCGCGGCCTGGTTATGAATCCTGGCTACCATGCGGGCCAGGGTCGGCGTCATCTCGGGACGGAGCGCGAGCTCACGGCCGCCCTTGTCCGTAAAGTGATAGAGCTGCGACAGGATCTCCTCGCCGGATTTTATCTTGTACAGCTCGAGCGTTTCGAGCACGGGCCCCTCGAACTCCTCGAAACCGTACGAGAGGGCCGTACTGCGCCACGTGCCGCAGATGTGGTTCAGTGAAGCGCAGCTCTCGGGAAAGAAATCCCGTGTTCCCCTCACCGTAAGATCCCGTTTCATAGCACCGCTCCTGACAAAGGGGTCAAGACCCCTGTAAAGGGTAAAAGGGTCAAGGTCTCTGTATTAATCATAATTGTATATGGACGATCCGCCGGTCGAGACGGCCGGGGGTTGACGATCATGTATCAAAGGCTACCGGGCCCTGAAGAGCTCCATCCACTCGTCCACGGATATATCGGCGGCCGCTCCCTTTTCATCGCCGGCGTCCCCGGCAGCTGCCGCGGCCGCTGCCGCACCGCCCCTTCCGTCCCTCCCTCCTCCTCCCTCGAGGAGGTTGAGAAACCGGCCCGTACCCATGGTCCCCGCTCCGAGGTTCCGCACCACGGAGATGATGTGCTTCCTGTCGTCGGAAACGACCGTTATCCTTCGCCTGTTCTTCGCCCGTTCGACCATCCTGATTATCGCATCGTCCGCGGTTCCACGGGACGAAAACACGCTCCTCACACCGTTTCTCGTTTCATTGCCCGGAAGCCCCGTGTTCGAACCGTCCCATACCACGGTGATGTCGACCCGCTTGCGTGTCACATAGGTCCCGAGAAAAGCGATAAACCTGTTCCGCGCCGCTTCCACCTCCGTTGGCGCGCTCGGACCGGACCCCCGGCTTTTCTTCCGCCCGCCCGTGCGGTTTTTATAGCCTCCGCTCAGAATGACGTTGTAACCGTCTATGATATAAACCGGCGTTCCGTTGCGCAAGGAGAGTCATCCTCGGCCCGTCAATGGGTTACGGGGCCGTGCCTTATTGAAAAAAAGCAAATACCCCTATAATATAATAAGGCCGGAAGACAGATGAAAGAACTGTAGGAGGAGAGAGACTCTTGGATAACGCAGCAGAGATCGTGAAAACGCTCGACAACCTGAGCGGCACCATAGGCCGGTCCGGGGATGTATCCATCATACTTGCCGCAGGTCATGGGAAGAGGATAAAGTCGGAAAAATCAAAGATGCTTCATGAAATATGGGGAAAACCCTCGGTATGCAGGGTGTGCGACGCGGCGGCACGCGGCCTGGATTCGGACAACCAGATCGTCGTGGTCGGAAAAAAGGCCCTTGATGTGGCTGAAAAGCTCGGCCGGAAAAAAGGACGGGTGTTCGTCTATCAGGAGGAACAGCGAGGCACGGGTCACGCTGTGCAGATCGCACTCGCCCACGCACAGCTCCGGGGCTACTCGGGATCGGTATTTATATTTCCCGGGGACATGGGACTTCTGGAAGAAACAACGGTAAAAAAGATGAAGGAGCGGTTTTACGGGAGCGATTGCGATATGCTCGCCCTCACCGGCACCTTCGAAGGCGCGGTCGAGGATAACTACTACGGCCGCATACTCACCTCCACGCGGTACCCTGACCGGATAATCGAGATCAAGGAGCACCGGGACATACTCGCCATGGAGGAATCCCACTACGAGGTCGAGTACGGAAACGGGATCGAACGGTTTACTCCCGGGGAAATGCTGAATATTCGGGAATTCAACGTCGGCGTCTATGCCATGAAGACCGAACCGCTCCGAAAACTCGTAAAGCATATCGATTCCAACAATGTACAGGGCGAAATATACATAACCGATCTCATCAAGATATTCAACGACCGGTCCATGAAGGTCTGCCCGCACCGCGTCAGGGACAATCAGCTCGTGGTGTCCTTCAACGTCAAGAGTGTCCTCAAACAAATGGACGACACCTTCAGGAGCATGGTCTATGAAAAGCTGAAGGATATCATCACCATAGACGATCCCGAGGATTTCTACATAGCGGAGGAAACGGTCGAAGCGATAATCCGCATGGACAGCGAGGGCCCGCCGCTCGATATCTCCGTGGGCAAGGGTGTTCACATAGGACCCGGAATAACACTGAACCGCGGCGTGGCCGTGGAGAAGAACACGATCCTGCAGGGAACCGCCGTTCTCGGCAGCGGCGTGTTCATCGGCGAAAGCGTCCTGCTCTCCACCTTCCCCGGCCAGGTCATCCGTATAGGGGACGGCAGCAGGGTTCTGAGGGGAAACGTGATCAAGGGTTCCGTGGATATCGGTTCCGGCACCGTTATTGAGAGCGGTGTCAGAATAACCGGAAGCACCGGAGAGCCGGTGAAAATCGGCGACAACGTGCTTATAAAGGGGATGACGTACATATACGGTTCGGTCATCGAAAACGACCTGCTCATCGAGCATTCGATCCTCAAGTGCAGGCGCGTTCGCAAGGTGGTGCTTGAAAACGGGGAGGTTCAGCCCGTGAAATACATACTGCCCAGTCCCGAAGGGCTCGACGCCGTTTCAGGCGTCAGCGACAACGGCAATGGACGGGACAGAGCAGGAGAGCCCTGAGCGCGAAGAATTCGAAAAAGGAGTCTTCAATAATGAGACCTGAAGAT
>Ga0180432_10001242_pt1 | contig 40621 bp, 31 predicted proteins | sample SS_ome_10_FD_132414 | JGI IMG/M metagenome (GOLD analysis project Ga0180432, IMG submission 132414) | Hypersaline lake sediment archaeal communities from the Salton Sea, California, USA - SS_1_MS_2 metaG | ecosystem: Environmental > Aquatic > Non-marine Saline and Alkaline > Hypersaline >... | reverse complement strand
CCTGGGTTTCCGGCTGGCCCTAGTTCGGGTGGATGCATCCAGCAAGTAGAGCAAGCAGGTTAGCGAGCGGAGGTCGAACCGGAGGCATGCGCAGGCCCGAGCGGAGCCGGGCCGAAGCTGCCGTAGGTTTGTACCGGAGCGAGTGGTAGTCGTAGGACGGGTCTCCTGACCCGTCTGGTTGGGTGACGGGTCAGGAGACCCGTCCTACAGAAAAGGAGTTAGGCGGCGCAGCCGCCGTGGGGTCTGGGGCGAAGCCCCAGCGCAGTGCAAATTGCGGGGATGTTAATATAGACAAGCTGGAGAATCCGGTGCAATTCAAGATTTTGTCGATTCCGGCTACAGGTGACGTTTACGCTGAGGAGGAGTTGAACCGTTTCCTGCGGTCGCACCGTGCGGTCTCCGTGCAACGGGAGCTGGTACAAAGCGGCACGGCGGCCTATTGGTGCTTCTGCATCGAGCACCTTCCCGGCTCGGCGGGATCGGATGAGACGGGCGGCCGGCGTCGTCGGGTCGATTACAAGGAGGTCCTGTCGGAGGCGGATTTCGCCGTGTTCGCCCGACTGCGGGACGTGCGGAAAGAGCTTGCGGCATCCGAGGCGGTGCCCGTCTACGCCATCGCCACGAACGAACAACTGGCCGAAATGGCCAGGGCCCGGTCGGCCACGGCGGCGGATTTGAAGAAGATCGACGGGTTCGGCGAGGCGAAGGCGGAGAAGTACGGCGAGACGTTCTTGGCGGTCATTCGGGAATTCGATCAGGCGGAAGGCGGAGAGAAGAATGCGTCGGGCGGGGAACCTCATTGAGCGGATCGCGGATGCCGACAACCTGCGGCTGGCGTTTTGGAAGGCGTCGCGGGGGAAACGCACCCGGGCGGCGGTTCGGCGTTTCGGGGCCAACCTCGATGCCGAACTCCGGCACTTGCGCGACGACTTGCTTGCCGGAGCGGTTCGCTGGGGGCCGTATCACACGTTCTACATCCACGATCCGAAGGAGCGGCTGATCTGCGCCGCGCCGTTTCGAGACCGGGTGGCGCATCACACGATCATCAACGTTGCCGAGCCGGTGCTCGAGTCGTACCAGATCCACGACAGCTATGCGTGCCGCAAGGGAAAAGGGCTCGACGCGGCGATTCGCCGGGCGATTCACTTTTCGTGCGCTGGCCACTGGTACTTGAAACTGGACGTCCGCCGGTATTTCGATTCGGTCGACCACAGGGTTCTCAACTCGCTGCTTCGGCGGCGTTTCAAGGACCGCACGGTGCTGGAACTGTTCGCGGGGATCGTCGACTCGCACCACAGCACGCCGGGCTACGGGTTGCCGTTGGGAAACCTGACGAGCCAGTTCTTCGCCAACCATTACCTGCGGTTCTTGGACCACTTCGTCAAGGACGTGCTTCGTTGCCGGCGGTATGTGCGGTACATGGACGACCTGGTGTTCTGGGGGAAAAGCCGCGTTGCACTGCGCCGTATCGGAACGGAGGCAGGGAGGTTCCTGAAGCGGGAACTGTCGCTGGAGTTGAAGCCGGTCTGTTTGAATCAATGTTCGCGTGGGATGACGTTTCTCGGTTATCGTGTTTTTCCGGGCCGGGTGCGGTTGGCACGACGAAGCCGCGACCGCTTTCGCCGGAAATTGCGGCAGTGTCATGCGAACCTGGAATCGGGGTTCTGGGATGAAGCGGAGACCGCGCGTCACGTGCAATCGCTCGTGGCATTTGTGCGGCGTGCGGAATCGGTCGAATACAGGCGACGAGTATTGGCAGACATGGGGCTTTGTCCGAAGGAGGCTCGAACCGCGTGAATCGCGGCGGAAGCTGGAACAACCCGCCGAGGAACTGCCGGGCAGCGTTTCGTAACAACAACAGCCCTGGCAACCGGAACAACAACCTGGGTTTCCGGCTGGCCCTAGCTCGCTGGAAAGCGGATGCATCCACCGAACAGGACAAAGTCCCGTCCCCGAGCGGTGCGAGTCACCGCCCGGGGCGAACCCGAGAAGCACGGGCGGGGTTGGTAGCCCAAGCGGCGAAGACTCCGCCCGCGCGTTTTCAACCTCGCCATCGGAACGCGTGCGCAACGTTACTCCATCGGAGCTTCCTGGTGGGCCGGCGCTGCGCTTGTCCCACCCTACCAATGCTCCCGCTACTGCACAAAGCGCGCCGTGCTGCCGCTTCGCCCTGTAACCACTTCAAGCCGCACGTCGATCTGCTCGCGGAGTTCGGGCACGTGGGAAACGATCCCGACGAGCCGCCCTCCGCTCCGCAGGTCCTCCAGTGTCCGCAGGGCAAGGTCGAGCGACTCGGGGTCGAGGGCGCCGAATCCCTCGTCGACGAAGATCGTGTCGAGCTTGATCCCCCCGGCGTAGCTCTCGACGACCGCGGCAAGCCCCATCGCCAGCGACAGCGACGCCAAGAAGCCCTCGCCGCCCGAAAGCGTGCTGACCGGTCGGCTCGTGTCGGTGTAGGTGTCGTACACCTGGAGATCCAACCCGGCAGCGGAACGAAGATCGGCTGTTTGTGGCACTCGCTGCAACTCGAAACGCCCGTGGCACATCCGGCGGAAGTGGCAAGATGCCTCCCGGAGAACGTCGTCCAACAGCGCGGCCAGCACGAACCGCTGGAAGGTCATTCGATGGGGATTCGCCCCGCCGGCGACCTCGGCGATCCTTCCCACGGTGCCGTAGCGTTCTTCTTCCGCCTTCAGCTTCTTCGAGGTGGCAGCGATCTCCTTGAGCTGGCGATCGATCTCGGCCAGCCGCTCGCCGGTCGCCACGTGCTCACCGACGCCCTTTTCCAGGGCGTCCTTCTTCCCGCGGAGGTCTTCCTTCAAGGCACGAATGTCGGGCGCCGTGAGGTCCTGTGCGGCCTCGCGTGCGCGTTTGGCACGGTCGCCGGCGGCCTTTAGCTCCCCGTAGTAGTCCTGGATTTCCTCTTCGAGCCCGCGCAGCTCCGGCGGTTCCATTTTCGCGGCCTGAAAGTCGGCATCGTCGGCGAAACGGGCCTCCTGCAACCGGCGGAGGAACTGCTCGCGTGACTCGGCCGCTTCCGTTTCGGCACTCGCTTTTGCCTTTCCGGCCTCCCGGACGGCCGCTTCACAGGCGGCGAACTCCTTGTCGGCGGCGTTGCGCTTCTCATAGGCTTCCTCAATCGCGGCTTCCAGTTGTGCGGAGTGATCCTTTGCCGCGGTGACGGCCTTCTCCAGGGCTGTCGTGTCGCAGAGCGCCTCGGGAATGTGGCTGGCCTTCTCCTGGACGACGGCCTCCTGCTTCTCGCATTCCGTCTTCGCACGCTGGAACGAGGTTTCTGCTTTCTCAAGCTGTTCCTTCGCCCACACTTCGTCCTTTGTGAATTGCTCGATCTGCTTCCTGCACTCGTCCGTCCGCCCGACGGCGGCTTCAGCCTCTGCCAACAGCTTCTTCGCTTCTGTGACGCGCTGGCCGACGGCCGCGGGGTCCTGGTCCCGCAGCTCTCCGAGGGATTCTTCGAGGGCGCGGACTTCCGACTCGCGTTGGATCAGGGTCTCCCGCAGTTTTTGCGCTTCGCCGCGAACCTCTTCCCGCCGTTTCTCAAGGGAGCCGACCCGGCCGCGGGCCCCTTCGAGCGACTCGCTGGTGGGCAGTTCGTGGTCGCAGCTCGCCGGCGAGGGGTGCTCCGTGGAACCGCAGACCGGGCAAGGCGAACCGGGGTCAAGCTGCCGCGCAAGGATCGCTGCCTGACCCTCTTCCCACGCCGATTGCAGTGATCCCAATGCCGCCCGGGCCGTCGAGAGATTGCTTTCGGTCTCTTTCAGCCGTGCGTCGGCCCCTTCGTGTTCCCGCTGTGTCGTGTCGCGCCGCCCACGGAGTTCCGCGAGCCGGGCGGCCTGATCGAGCGAGCGCTGCGTGTTTGCGACCGCCTCGCGGCGCGAGTCGATCTGCACGGCAACCGCCTCGGCGGCGTCCAAGGCCTCGCGGGTCTCCCGGAGATTCTCGCAGCACTTCTCCAGGGAAGCCTTCGCGCACTGACTCTGCTCGGCGAACCCCTTGACGTTCTTGTCCGACTCCGCCAGGGTCCTCTTGGCCCCCTCCAATTCCGCCACCCGGCCGGTCATCTCCTGGAGCCGGTTGATTTCCTGCGCGGCTTCGGCCCGCTGCGGGTTCCGCTTCTGCTCTTCGGCCAGGGCCTCCGCGGCGGTCTGCTTCGCCTGGGACGCCTCCCCCAGCTTCTCTTCGGCATCGCTCAGGTCCCGCGAGGCCTTTTCCAGCTTTCCGGCGCGTTCTTTCAGCAGTGCTTCGGTGTCGCGCAAGGCACCGGCCTTTTTTGCCCGATCGAGGGCGGCCTGCCGGGCTTCGACGTCCTTCTTGCGGGCCTCCAGCCCGGCCAAAGCGGACTGGGCCGTCTTGCACTCGTTGATCTTCTCCAGCGTATCGCGTGCCTTGCCGAAACGCTCCTGTGCGGCCCTCTCGTCCTCGCGAAGCGTCTTGAGCCCGGCGTCGAGTTCCTCCAGCCGGGAGGCCAGCTCCCCGCGCCGCCCGGAAAGCTCCTGCTCCGATTCGACCGACGCCTGTTCCAGGATCACGGTTTTCCGTTGCTTCAATGTGTCGGCGGTTCGGTTGCTCGTCTTGGCAGCTTCCTTTAGCGCCTGTTGAATCTGGCGGTATTGTTCCGTTTGAAAAAGCGTTTCGAGGATTTCCTCGCGATCCTGTGACTTGGCGACCAGGAGTTGGCGAAACTGCCCCTGCGGGAGGACCACCACCTGGCGGAACTCATCGCTCCGGAATCCGATTAACTCTTCGACCTTTTTCGTAACGTTCTTTGATTGAGTCGCCAGCACCTTGCCTTCCTCGTCCTCCGCCGCACCGGTGCGTTGCCAGAGCGTCGCGTTGCCTTTTTCCGTCGTGGTTCCGGTGCCGCGTTTCTTGGGTCGCTCGTATTCGGGATTTCGGGTGACACAGTAGACCTCGCTGCCCAGCGCGAATTCGAACGATACTTCCGTCTTCAGGGCCGCACCGGCGTGATCGCTGCGCATCTGCCGCCCGTCCCGTTCGCCGCCCGATGTCTCGCCGTAAAGGGCAAAGCAGACGGCATCCAACAGCGAGGTCTTCCCCGAGCCGGTCGGGCCGTGGATCAGGAAGAACGTCCGATCGCCCAGCAAGCGGAAGTCGAGCACCTGCTCCCCGGCGAAGGGCCCGAACGCGCAGAGGGTCAGCTTGATCGGTCTCACCCGGCCACCTCCCGCTGCTGGCGGTGCAGTTCCTCGACGATGGCGACGTACGCCTCCCGCTGCGGGTCGTCGATCGGTTCGCCGGTGACCTCCTTGAAAAACGCCTCGAAAAGCTCGGCATCGCCCATGCGGCGGTAATCCTCCGCGGCGGCGCGCGGCTCCCCGACGGCTGCGAACTGCGGCCGTTCGATCTGGAGGACGTTCGGGTAGACCGCCCGCAGCTTGCCGATCGCGTCGAGGATCGGCTGCCGGTCCAACAGCGTCACCAGCAGGTAGTCGTCGGGCGACTCGCCGTTTTGCGGTCCCTTGAGCACGTCGTCGAGCAGCCCCTCGACCGCCCGGACATTGCGCCGCGGGGTCAAGGCGGTCCGCTCGATCTTGCATCCGCCTTCGGCGTCGATATCGACCAGCGTGACCGATTTGGCATGATCCGCTTCGGAAAACGAATACTTCAGCAGCGAGCCGGAGTATTGAATATCTTCCTTCTCCGCAACCGACTGTGGGCAGTGCAGGTGCCCCAGGGCCGCGTAGTTGAACCCGGTCAACACCGCTGCCTCGACCGTTCCGGCCCCGCCGACCGACAACGGTCGTTCCGATTCGCTCGCCTCGCCGCCGACAACGAACGCATGGCCCATCAGGATCGACCGGGCGCCCGACGGCCGCTTGGCCGATACCGCGTCGACCATCGCCTGCACGGCCGCCTGGTGATCGCGGACGTCTTCTCTGCCGAACCGTTCCCGCACCAGCGCCGGTTCCGCGTAGGGCAGGGCGTAGATGTGTACCGGCCCGTGCTCATCCTGCAAGACGATCTCGGCCGGGTCGGCTGTCAAGGATCCGACCACATGGAGCCCTTCGCCGGCCATCAGCCGGGAGCCGAACCCCAGCCGCTCGGGGCTGTCGTGGTTCCCGGCGATCACGACCACCGGCACCTTGCAGTCGAGGACCAGCCGCGAGAGCACGTCGTCCAAGAGCCCGACGGCCTCCGGCGGCGGCACCGCCCGATCGTAGACATCCCCGGCCACCAGGACCGCATCGACCTTGCTCTCCCCCACGAGTTTAACGAGCTGATCGAGCACCCAGCCCTGGTCCTCGGTGAGATGGACGCCGTGAAAGATGCGCCCCAAGTGCCAGTCTGCCGTATGGATCAGTCGCATCGCGCAGTCCAGTCAATCGAAGGCGTTTGCCGTACGTGTTTTCAGGATGTCAATATCTCGAACGTCATCGTCCATCAACTCTGTGCACCAAGCGTAATCGACAACCTGACCACGGTCGATCCAAACAACACGTCCGGCACCGCCGTATGTTTTCATCGCTCCGGGAGCAATGTTGTTCGCACGCCACAAATCTTGGCAGATTTTCCAAACGTCATTTGTTGTATCGTCCGAATCGATCATCATGGTCAGAGGACGATTGTTCGAAGTAGCAGCGCACCACTCTGCGAATTTGGCAAACGGTTGGCGAAATAAGACAATGTTGGCATTCCATTCACAGTCGACAAAAAGAATGCAGCGGCTGTTCCTGGTTGCAGATTCCCACTCAGAATAGCTCGTGATTCGGGTGATTGGATCGGGTCGGAAGAAGTAACGGGAAATGAATGCGGCAACAACCGCCGCCACAAGCGTCAGCACAAATAAATGCCACAGGCGGTACTGATACCAGCGGAGTTTGGGGTTCGGGTCGTCTTGCGGTGTTTCGCTCATGGCCGCGCGGGCGCGTGTGATTGAAAAGTGTGGCACTGCTTCGTCAGAAGCAGTGTTGATGTACGATGCTACCAGAATCCACATCGCGAAGCAACCGCCCACTGGCCCAACCGAAAACGGACGGCTACGGTTGCCACCGCTCCACACTGCTTGTGCCAAGCAGTGCCACACAAGCGCCGGACGAGTGCCTCGAAATGCCCACCATTGACGATGGTCGCCGGGCAAACCATAATGACACCGCCTGTTACGACCCCTTCCACACACCTCAACCAGGACCCGCCCCCATGAAAACGATCGCAAGCAGCCTGATTCTGACTTTGATGTTGCTGGCGCCCGAAGCAACGGCCCAGCAGAAAGACCCCAAATCTTCTCCGCCCGTTCAGCAAGGAAAAGGGCATCCCTTCGCGTGCAGCGACTACAGCCAATCGAAGATCTTCGTCGTCACGCCCGAGGGCAAGGTCGAGTTCGAATACCCGGCCCGCCACAGCAACGATATCTGGGTGCTGCCGAACGGGAACCTGTTGTTCAATTCGGGCAAGGGCGTGAAGGAAGTCAACCGCGACAAAAAAGTCGTCTTCTCGTACGAGTGCGACAGCGAAGTCTACGCCTGCCAGCGTCTCGAAAACGGCAACACCTTCGTCGGCGAGTGCAACTCCGGGCGGCTGGTCGAGGTCGACTCCAAGGGGAAGGTCGTCAAGGAAGTGCGGCTCCTGCCCAAAGGCAAGAACGGTGGCCACGGCTTCATGCGAAACGCCCGGCGTCTGAAGAACGGGCACTACCTGGTGGCCCACTACGGCCCGGGCTACGTCCGCGAGTACGACGCCGACGGCAAGCAGGTCATGGAGATCCCGGCCGCCGGCGGGCCGCACAGCGCGATCCGGTTGCCCAACGGCAACACCCTGATCGCCTGCGGCGACAAGGGGAAGCAGACCCAGGTGTTTGAAGTCGATCCCGACGGCAAGACCGTCTGGCAGATCAAGCGGGACGAGCTGCCCGGCATCCGGTTGGCCTTCATGACCGGGCTGCAACGGTTGCCCAACGGCAACACCGTCATGACGAACTGGCTGGGGCACGGCCAGTTCGGCAAGGGGCCCCACCTGATCGAGGTCACCCGCGACAAGGAAGTCGTCTGGACCTTCGCCGACCACAAGACCATGAAGACTATTTCCAGTATTCAGTTGCTGGACGTTCCCGGCGACGTGACGAAGGGCGAAATCCTGCACTAAGGATCGGCCGCCCACGGCGGTCACCATTTGTCGGGCGGACAGGCACGAAAGTCAACGATCTCGCCCTTGGGAAACGCGAGCGCCTTGAACAGATTGTCGACACCCGATTGCTTGGCATCTTCATCGCGGAACAACAGCAGGAACTTATCGCCTTTCTCGAAAGGAACGTCGGGAAGACGGGCGAAGAATCCGCTCACAAATCGACCTCCAAGCCCGCGGTCGACGACCTTCAGAACCACCTCAACCTTTTCGGCCAAAGGCCGCCCGTTGGCAGCCAGGATACTCACTCGCATTTCCAGAACCTCCACCTGTCTACCCATAGTATACAACTCGCAACAGGCGAGGAAAAGTCCCGGGTGGCCTTTGGGTAGCCGTCCTCGGACGCTCCTCATCGGGGCGCCGCCAGCTCGGCCAGCGGGCCGATCGACAGCGTCGTGTTGCGGCTGAGCGGGTACTGTGACATGACCGCCGCCAGGTCGTCGAGCGAAACGGCCGCCAGCACGTCCAGGTCGTCGCGGACGCTCATGTACTCGCGCCGATAGACCCAGTCGCTGCCGACCGAAAACAACCGGCCCCGGGGACGCTCGCTCGAAAGCACGATCCGCGAGCGGACCTTGCTCTTGGCCTGGTCCAGCTCGGCGGCGGTGATGCCGTCGTTTTCCGCGTTTCGGAAGAGGTCGAGAATCCGCTGAAGGTTTTCGGCGGCCAGTTCCGGGCGGCAACTCATAAAGGCGACCATCATCCCGGCATCGAGGTGCTCGGCATGGCTCAAACCGGCGTGCTCCGCCAGGCCGGGGTCGATCAACTCCCAGTAGAGCCGGCTACCCCAATCGTCGCCCAGGACGTTGGCCAGCAGCTTGGCCGCGAAGCGGAGTTCATCCTGGGAACTCGGGGCAGGCGACAGCGAGAGAGCATACTGCTGCGTGGCGGTCTCCTTCTCGATGATGCCGAACCCCGTCCGCGGCGACGGCTCGGCGGGAGTCCTCCCCGCCTCGAACGGTTCCCAGTGTCCGGCCGCCCGCTCGGCGGCGGCGACCAGGGCGTCGAAATCGACCCGGCCGCACGCCACCAGCGCGACGTTGCCCGGGCTGTAGCGGTGCTCGATATACCCGCGCATCGCCTCGACCGACAGGTCCGTGATGCTCTCGACGGTGCCCAGGATGCTTCGCCCGAGCGGGTGGGAGCCGAAGAAGGCCGCGCGGCACTTCTCGTCGGCCCCGAACGGCGGCTGGTCCTCGTACATCCGGATCTCTTCGATGACGACCTGTTTCTCCGTGTCGAAGTCGTCCTCGCGCAGGGAGGGGCGGAGGATGTCGCCGAGCAGCTCGACGATCGGGTCCTGGTACTCGGGCAGTGCGGCCGCGTAGTAGACGGTGTTCTCCTCGCTGGTTCCGGCGTTGTGATGGGCGCCCATTTCGTCGAACTCGCGGTTCACGTCGTCGGCCGAGCGGGTGGGCGTGCCCTTGAACGTCATGTGTTCGAGAAAGTGGCTCACGCCGGCCACCTCGTCGGTTTCGTCGCGCGAGCCGGTCTGGACGAAGAACCCCAACGCGATCGAGTGGGCCTCGCCGTTGCACTCGGCGACGACACAGAGGCCGTTTCCGAGGGTATGCTCACAGAACTCCATCCGGCACCTCCAACTCCTGCGGCCCGACCGTGACAATCGTGAAATCGGCCGGCGGATGCCCGGCCAGATAGGCATTGATGCTGTGGTGGGTCAAGGCGTCGATCTTCGCGCCCACCTCGTCGAGCGTTTGGACACGGCCCAAGTGATACCAGTCGCGGGCGATCGACGAACTCCTTGCCGAACTGGATTCCTGCTGCATGATCAAGGCGCTCTTGATGCAAGCCTTTAGCCGCTTCAACTCATGGTCCTCGACTCCGCGGGCAATCCGCGTCAGTTCGCCGAGAGTGACGCCGAGCGTCTGCTGGGCGCGATCGGCGCTGGTGCCCGCATAGCAGAACACGGCCCCGCGATCGCGGAGCGTGTGGTACGTGGCGTAAACGGCATAGCAGAGCCCGCGGCGTTCTCGAACCTCGGTGAACAGCCGGGCGCTGGCGCCACCGCTCAAGACACCCAGTGCACCCCGCGCCTGGTAGTAATCCCCGTCGCGATACGGCACACTAGGATAGGCAATGCCGATTTGGGTTTGGTTCGAATCGTAGGCAAAATGCGTATACCTGGCCCCCGGAACCCGTTCGGATATCGGTTCCGCAGGACAAGGTTCCCAATCGCCCAGCAGCTTCCCGGCGAGTTCCTTCAGCGGTTCCCAATCGAAGGATCCGGCCACGCCGAGGATGGCGCCGTCGGGGCGGTAGCGCCGGGCGAAATGAGAACGAATATCGTCGATGGTCGTGGTTTCGAGCCCCTCGCGGTTACCCTGGGCGGGTTGGCCCCAGGGGTCGGGATAATGGCGGCGGCGCAGTTCGAGCATCGTCTTCTGGGCCGGTTCGTCCTCGACCGCACAGAGTTCCTGAAGGGCGACCTGGCGCGACGACTCCAACTGGTCCTCCGGCAGATGGGGACACCGCAGCATATCGGCGTAAAGGGTCAAAGTGGCAAAGAGGTTCTCGGCCACCGTCGCACCCCCGAAACTCGTGTGCGAATTGGAGACCGACTCGTGATGCTCGACACCCAAATTGTCCAAATCGAGGATGAACTGCCGGCTCCCCCGCTCGCCCGCCCCGCGCATTGCCATGTCGCAGGTGAAACTGCTTAGCCCGCCGCGGTCCGGCGGGTCGTGGGCACAACCGGCCGGCACCAGCAGTGTAAACGCGGCCGATTGCACCGATCGCATCGGCTCGCCGAGCAACATCAGGCCGTTCGGAAAGGCATGGGAAAGAATCGACTCGGTCACTTGCTCCAACTTTCAGCTTTCAGCTTTCCGCTTTCAGAAACGGCCTTGAAAACGGTCTTGACGGGGGCGAATCCGAGCCGTCGGTAGAGCCGGATCGCGCCGTCGTTCTGCGCGGTTGCCTCGAGATAAACGCGCCGAATCCCCGCGGCGCGAAAACCCTCGAGCGAGTACGCCAGCAGGCAGGTTCCCAACCCGCAGTTGCGATGCCCCCGCGCCACGGCCACGTTCTGGATCGACCCGAGCCCTTCCTTGTCGCGGATGCCTTGGATGGTACCGCAATACTGCACCGTGCGCTTGTTGTTGCGGGTACAGGTAATCAACCACGTTGCACGGGGCAGAAATCCAGCTTTTCCCACAAGCTCCCTCATCAACCGCCGGCAACCCGAAAGCTCGCCGAGGCAAGGAAAGACGTTTACGTCGATCTCGTCGCGGAAACCGGCGTATTTTGCCTTGATATGGGCATCCAAGAGCGCGGGATCCCACGGCAGAAAACGATAGCCGTTCGGCACACCGACCGCGAAATCGCGGCCGGCCAGGTCGATTTCCATCCGGTATCGCTTGAAGTAGGTCAGTTTCATGGGACCGAGGGCTGTTTGGTTACACACAAGTGTACCCCCAATTCTCACCGTTTTGTAGCCCGATGCCCCGGGTCGGACACTTTTGGGGGCGTACACACACTGTCGGGGGCCTTCCAGCCGCCCCAAACTTGACCGACCATGAAAGAACACCTACACTTGTGCGAAACGATTTCAGCCCGGAAAAGGTGGGATTATGGGTGGATGCTGTCTCTTGGGGCTGCTGCTTTTGTTGGGTCCGAGGATCGTGCTGATCCTGATCTGGCTCTTCACGAACTGGTACGATGCTTTTAACTCGTACCTGATCGCGTTTCTCGGATGGCTCTTCCTCCCCTACACGTCGATGGCATGGATGTACGTCTATTTCCAAAACGACGGACAAATCGAGGGTGGCTATCTCGTGCTGCTGATCCTTGCCGTGCTCTTCGATATCGGCGTCTTCGGGGGATCACACAAGGCCCGGCGAAAAGAGTGACTGCCGTTAACGAGGGGTGATCCGAGCCTCGTGCTCTGCCAGATTTTGAAGATTGACGATTGTAACTCCACTCGCAGAAACGGTTTAGAACTTCACTGTGCCCGGGATTGCTTCCACGCGACGTACTTTGCGATTTCCGGATGGGCCAGGAGCTTTTCGAGCGAATGGCAGTTCCGGCCGAGCTCCTTTTCGTTGGAGATCAGATCGTGGATTGCCCTGTGGCACTGCCGGCAGACGTCAATCCCGGCCGCCATTTCTTCCCGCGTGAACCGCTTCTTGAACCACTTGTTGCTGTGGACGGTTCGCGGGATGAGATGGTGGAAATTTCGGGCGTCGTCGCATTGGCACAATTCGCAAAGCACGGGGGAATTGTACGCGGAATCGGCCCGGTTCTCAACCGAAGCAGCAGGCACACTCCGAGGCTGTGACTTTTTGTAGGGAACGCCCTCCGTGGCGTTCCGAGACGTGGGAAACCAGTTTTTTGCCGCTTCCCGGAACGCCACGGAGGGCGTTCCCTACAGACCGTCCATATTGGATCCAAAAAATCACACCTTCTCCGCGTGCCGTCCGCGGCAGGACCGTTTTGCAGATTGTCCTTGGGAGGGCAGACTGGGGGCTGGTTACAAGCTCTTGCAGCAGCCGAACGCGCGATGTAAAATACAAATACACATTCGAGCCCCGCGCCGCATTGACGGGCTTGGTCTCGGCGCACGTGAAGATGACTAGTGACAAACTGCGCCGCCGGGTCGCCTTCGAGGCGGCTCGGCTGATGTACGAGCGGGAGGAATCGGAGTATTTTCGGGCGAAGATGAAGGCCGCCCGGCGAATTACACGCGACGACCTCAAGCCGAGCGATCTCCCCAGCAACCGCGAAATCCGCGACCAGGTCCAGGCCCTCGCCCGAATGCACGAGGGCGACCGCCGCAGCGAAAATCTCCGGCAGATGCGTATCGAAGCCCTCCGGGTGATGCGGATTTTGCGCCGCTTCCGGCCCCGGCTGATCGGCAGCACGATGACCGGCCATGTCCGCCGCGGCAGCGACATCGACCTGCACCTCTTCTCCGACAGCGTCGAGGCGATCTCCGCCGCCCTGGAGGCCGAAGGGATTATCCACGAGGTCGAACACAAGAAGGTCCGCAAGCAGGGGGCCGAGCAGATCTTCACGCACATCCACGCGACCGACCGGTTCCCCTTCGAGTTGACGATCTATCCGGCCAACAAGGCCCACTACGTCTTCAAGAGTTCGATCACCGGTAAGGCCATCGAACGAGCAAGCATCACCGAGCTGGAGCAGTTGCTCACCCGGGAATACCCCGACATGGCGATCGAACAGGCGGTCGAGGAAGCGGAAAACGTGGTCGACCGGTTTCAGATCTACGAGATGCTCCTGCTGCCGTTGGAAAACGTGAAGGAAAGCCGCAAGCACCATCCCGAGGGCGATATCCTGTACCACAGCCTTCAGGTGTTCGACCTGGCGCGGGACGAACTGCCTTACGATGAGGAGTTTCTGCTGGCGGCGCTGCTGCACGACGTCGGCAAGGGGATCGACCCGGGCGAGCACACGGCGGCGGCGCTGGAGGCGCTCGACGGTTTCATCACCTCCCGGACCACCTGGCTGATCGAGCACCACATGGAAGGCCACGCCCTGGTGGACGGCACCCTCGGCGCCCGTGCCCGTCGGCATCTCCAGGCTTCCGATGATTTTGAGGAGCTGAGGCTCCTGGCCCAATGCGATGCCCAAGGCCGCGCCCGCGGCGTCGAGGCCCCGGAATTGGAGGAAGCGCTGGACTACCTCCGCGAACTGGCCGCGATGTGCGGCGGGTAGCGAACGCATACCTCATGAGTTGAGAGGCGAGAGTTGAGAGTCAAGAGCAAAAGCCCTGGCGCTGCGTACCAGGGTTCCTCCACAACGTGGCCCGAGAGTTGGCCCGGACGCTAGACGCAGGGGGAAGGAATGTTAGAATATTCGCGGTCGTGGGCTTGGATTGTCTTCAGGCCGAAACCAAATAGGCAATGCCAGTTAACGTAACCCAAACGTTGCAAACGCAAACCTGTAGGACGGATGGGCGATCCGTCCGGTGGACGCCTACATCTGTTCCAGGATGGTTGCCAGAGGAGGACACCCGGGGTGAAGTTCAGACAATTCGCCAAAAACGACGATCTGCTCTACTCTGGACGGATTAACAATCCGTCCTCCAAGGTCTTTTTCTGCAACTGACGGGATAAGAGGATACGAGATGAGCAGGAAACGAAAAGTTGCGATCATTTGGAGTATGACGATTTGTATTCTGAGCACGTCTGGTTCGTCCATAGCGGAAACCATAGACACCGTTACGCGGCCGGATACTGGCAGGAAGAACAAGTTCTACGTTGGCAATCGGGAGCCTTTGCTTCAGAGCCCACTCATCAAACTCCCGATCGGTTCGATTGAGCCGAAAGGATGGCTGCGCAAACAGCTCGAGCTGCAAGCAGGCGGGTTCTTCGGGCACCTTCCCGAGTTGAGCCGATTCCTGATAAAGGAAAACAATCCGTGGCTCAGCCCGAAAGGCGAAGGCGAAAAATTCTGGGAGGAAGTGCCGTATTGGTTGAAGGGCTATGGCGACCTGGCCTACGTGTTGGGCGATCAGAAAATGATCGATGAGGCCAAGGTGTGGATCAATGGCGTCATCGGCAGCCAGCGGGAGGACGGATGGTTCGGGCCGAGAGCCAATCTTAAATCCCCACGCCGACACAGCCCCGGCAAGCCGGACCTGTGGCCTAACATGCCCATGCTGAATGCTCTCCAATCGTACTACGAATATTCCGGCGACGAACGCGTTATCGGCTTGATGGCCAAGTACTTTCAGTGGGAACTCGGTGTTCCTGAAGCGGATTTCCTTCTGCCGTTCTGGCAACAGCAGCGTGGTGGCGACAATCTCGCCAGCGTTTATTGGCTTTATAACCGCACGGGGGACAAGAAGCTTTTGGAGCTGGCAACTAAAATTTACCGCCACACGGCCAACTGGACCGCAGGCGTACCGAATTGGCATAACGTCAATATCGCGCATGCCTTACGCGGACCGGCAACCTATTACCTGCAATCAAAGAATCCGCAGGATCGGACCGCCCCGGAGCGAAACTATCAGACGATATGGGGACTGTACGGTCAGGTGCCGGGCGGAATGTTCGGCGGCGACGAGGACTGCCGACCCGGGTTTCACGATCCTCGACAGGCGGTGGAAACCTGCGGAATCGTCGAAATGATGCATTCCTGTGAAGCGATCTTGAAGATCACCGGCGATCTCCGGTGGGCCGATCGATGCGAGGACGTCGCCTTCAACTCGTTTCCCGCAACAACAACGCCCGACTTCCGGGCGCTTCGCTATCTGACCGCACCCAACCAGGTCATTTCCAACAGCAAGAACAAGAATCCAAGGATCTCAAACAAAGGTGCCAAGTTCCAGATGAACCCGCATGGACACCGTTGCTGCCAGCTAAATATGGGGCAGGGTTGGCCCTACTACGCGGAACATCTATGGATGGCGACACCCGATAACGGCATGGCACTCATCTTCTACTCAGACTCGAAGGTAAAGGCGAAATTGGGTGACGGCGCCGAGGTAAGCATTACAGAGACCACGCACTATCCATTCGACGAGAACCTTGTTCTTTCTGTTTCATTACCCCATCCCCAAAAATTCCCGCTGTATCTTCGGATACCCGGGTGGTGCGACGAGGCCGAGCTTAGCATTAACAACCGGCAGGTCAAGGTGCAACCAAAGCCGCAATCCTTTCTCCGGATCGACCGTCAATGGAAGAACGGTGACCTCGTTCAACTCAGATTACCAATGCAACTGCGCGTAAGGACATGGGCCGAGAACGGAAACAGTGTTTCGATCGACCGAGGGCCGCTCACTTACTCCCTGAAAATTTCCGAGAAATACGTGCCTATAGATGGAACGATCCGGGAATACCTTCCGAACTCGTGGCGTCGAGAATTATCACAAGAGCAACTCGACGCATGGCCCGCCTTTGACATCTATCCGACCACACCGTGGAATTACGGCCTGGTACTCGACAAAGAGAATCTTGAAAGATCATTTAGAGTAACAAAGAATGAATGGCCGGCAGACAACAATGCCTGGGGAAGCGCAGAAACGCCGATTGAGATCAAGGCGAAAGCACGTAGGATTCCCGGCTGGCGGAAAGATGAACTGGATCTGGTGGGCCTTCTTTCGCAAAGCCCCGTGAAATCAAATGAACCCGTTGAAGAGATAACTTTAATCCCCATGGGCTGTGCAAGGCTGAGGTTATCGGCGTTCCCTGTGATAGACAATGGGCCTGACGGCCATCCATGGAAAACACCTCCAGAACCTGCTCTTCATAATAAGAAAAGAAAGTAAATGCCCAAGGGCTCTCCGCTACCGCGTGATCTTGCACTTCGGCAGGGCCTTTTGGAATTTCTCGACGCCTGCGCCGGTGATCTCGTTGTTCAGCGAGAGGTCGAGGTTCTTCAGATTCGGCATCTTCTTGAGCTGTTCGAGCCCGGCGTCGGTGATGCCGTTTTCCTTAAGGTTCAGGGTTTCGAGACTCTTGATTTTCGCGAGCTGCTCCAGGCCGGCGTCGGTGATTCCGGTGTCCTCGAGGTCGAGATACTTCAGTCCGGGCAGGTTGGCGAGGTGTTTCAGCCCTTCGTCGGTGATGGAGGTGTGCCAGAGACTGAGCCATGCAAGGCTTTCCAGGCCGACCAGGTGTTCCAGGGCGGCATCATCGACGCTCGTTTCGCGGAGATCGAGTTTCCGCAACGCCTTGGCGTCCTTGATGTGGACCAGGCCGGAACCGTCGATGTACGTATCGCGAAGGAAGATTTGTTTGAGGTTCTTGAAGTTTTTCAAGCACTCCAGCCCGTCGTCGGAAATAGCATAACACCGAAAGAGGGTGAGGTCCTGCAAATCGAGGTCCTGCAATTGCATCAGCCCCTTGTCGGTGACGGACGATTCCTCGAGCGACAGCCCGATCAGCTTGGGAAATCCGGCCACGGTTGTCATGCCCTTGTCGGTGATCGAAGCACTTCCCAGCTTGAGGCTTCTGAGGTTTTCCAATCCGGTCAGGTGTTTCAACCCGTCGTCGTCGATCCCCATACACCCCCGAAGGTCGAGCAACTTGACCTGGTGCATGTCTTTCAGGTGTTTCAGGCCGTCGTTGGTAAAATTATTGTACAGCAGGTGCAGGTACTGGAGGTTGGGCAGATCCTTGATGTGTACGAGCCCCACGTCGGTGACTCTGCTGTTGCGTCGGATGTTGAGCGATTTGAGGGTCTTGATATCCTTCAGGGATTTGAGTCCGTCGTCGGTGATCTCGGTATAGCTCATGCTAAGCGTTGCCAGCTTGGGGAGCTTCTTGAGGTGTTCGAGCCCCGCATCGGTGATGTCGGCGCCCCAGAGGGTCAACGTGGTGATGCTTGGGAGTTTTGCGATTTGGGCAATGTCATCGTCGCCGGTTTGGATCTCGTCGAGATTGACGCCGACGACGTTGTTCGCCTCGTCGTAAGTGACGCCGCCGCCGAGTTCTTCGATTCGCTCGACGGCGTCCTTCTGTTCTTGGGTGAGCTGGATGGGCGACGGCTTTTCAGGTGGTTTCCCATCAGGCACTATTTCTTCGCCCGTTTGCACGGGTGGCGGCGGCGGGCATCCGGGCAGACAAAGAGTGCTCACGACGACCAATGAGAGGACCCACAATTTCTTCACGGCAAGACACTCCTTTGGAAGGAACGCGGACGACCCCACGCTCTGGCGAGCGTGGCTACGGGTAGGTTATTCCTTGCAGATTACCTCGTTAGGATACTGGAGGATTGATTCGGATGCACTCCCCCCGCAAGAGTTACGCGTTACCCCGTCAAGCCTCGCGATCGTGCGGGAACTGGTCACTCCAGAACGCTTGCAAAACGAAACCCGCCTCGCTATCGTAAGTGTGGTATTGATGAACAACACGGGGCAGTTCCCGCCTAACCGCTCGCAAGGAGCAAAGGAGATCATTTATGGCACGCAAACCTACTCGTCGAGAGTTTGTGAAGACGACCGCGGCGATTGGCGCCGGGTTCTGGGTTGCCGGCGGCCTTCAGGCTGCTGATAGTAAATCGAAGAACGAGCAGATTCAAATGGCCAGCATCGGCATCGGCGGCAAGGGATCGAGTGATTCGAACGATGCGGGGCGTTCCGGCAAGATGGTCGCGATCTGCGACACCGACACCGGCCGATTGGACGGCGCCGGCAAGCGGTTCAAAGAGGCCAAGAAATTCACCGACTTCCGCGAATTGCTCGATCAAATGGGCGACAAGATCGACGCGGTCACCGTGAGCACACCCGACCACACCCACGCGGCGGCCTGTTTGAAGGCTATGCGGATGGGTAAGCATTGCTTCTGCCAGAAGCCGATGACCCACTCGATTTACGAAGCCCGGTTGATGGGTGAGGTCGCGCGGAAGATGAAGGTTGCCACGCAGATGGGCAATCAGGGCACGGCCGGCAGTGGCTTGCGAAAGGCCGCCGCCATGATGCGAGCCGGACGATTGGGTACGCTGAAGGAGGTACACGTCTGGTCAAACCGTCCCATCTGGCCGCAGGGATGTCCCCGCCCGCAATCGAAGCCGTGTCCGCCCAACCTCAAGTGGGATCTGTGGCTCTCCGTCGCTCCCAAACGACCGTACGCCGACGGCTATCACCCCTTCAAGTGGCGCGGCTGGTGGGATTTCGGCACCGGGGCTCTCGGCGACATGGCCTGCCACACCGTCAACATGCCCTTCATGGGATGCGATATTCGCAATCCGACTTCGGTCCAGGCGGTCACTTCCGGCCACAACCGCGACAGCTACCCACAGTGGTCGATCATCAAGTTCGAGTTTCCCGCCAACGATTGGCGCCCGGCGATCAAGTTCACTTGGTCCGACGGCGGCAAGCGGGTCGACCCCTCCGTGCTCGACGGCGATAAACCCCGCGGCAGCGGCTGCGTGGTTATCGGCACCAAAGGCAAGATCTACTCAGGCAACGACTATGGCGGAATCGACAAGCTCTACGGCGACGTCGATGCCAGCGATGAAGGTCTCGAGTACCCGAAGTCGCCCGGACACTTCAAGGAATGGGTCAACGCGATCAAGGGCGGTCCCCCGGCCATGTCGAACTTCCCCGACTATGCCGGCCCGCTGACCGAGACGATCCTGTTGGGCAACCTGGCCGTCTGGGCCGCCAACGAAGGCGAGGGACCCAAGGTCGAATGGGACGCCAAGAATCTGAAGGTCAAAAACCGCACGGATCTCGATAAGATCGTCAAGCCCGACTACCCCGCCGGGTATACGCTCGACACCTAGACCCTGAGATTTGCGTTCACGCAAAGAGAAAAACGAGTTGCGAGCGCCGGTCGTCGTGTCGTCGCTCGCAACTCTTTCCTTTCCGGCTTCCCCCCGAATAAAGGAGTGTCCGCCATGCCTCGCCAGACTACCCGCCGTCAGTTTCTGAAGACCACCGCAGCAACCGGAATCGGCTATTGGGTCGCCGCAGGGGTCCGGGCCCAGGAGAGCAAGTCGCCCGGCGAGAAGATCGCCATGGCCAGCGTCGGCATCGGCGGCAAGGGGGCGAGCGACTCTCGCGACGCCGGCAATGCCGGCCAGATGGTCGCCATTTGCGACACCGACACCCAGCGATTGGAGGGTGCCGGCAACCGCTTCAAGGAAGCGAAGAAGTTCACCGACTTCCGCGAGATGCTCGACCGGATGGGCGACAAAATCGACGCGGTGACCGTCAGCACGCCCGACCACACCCATGCCCCCGCCGCATTGAAGGCCATGCGGATGGGTAAGCATTGTTTCTGCCAGAAACCGATGACACGATGTATCTACGAAGCCCGATTGATGGCCGACGTGGCACGCGAGAAGAAACTCGCAACGCAGATGGGCAACCAGGGAACGGCGAGCAACGGTTTGCGCGAGGGCGCCGCGATCATCCGATCCGGAAAGCTGGGTGAACTCAAGGAACTGCACGCCTGGACGAACCGCCCCATCTGGCCGCAAGGAATTCCGCGGCCGGAACCGTCCGACCCGCCCGAGTCCTTGAAATGGGACCAATGGCTCAGCGTCGCCCCCAAGCGACCCTATGCCGACGGCTACCATCCCTTCAAGTGGCGCGGTTGGTGGGACTTCGGCACCGGGGCGCTGGGCGATATGGCGTGCCACACAATGAATCTTTTGTTCATGGCCTGCGACCTCCGCAACCCGATCTCGGTCCAGGCGGAAACCTCCGGCCACAACAAGGACAGTTTTCCCGCCTGGTCGATCATCACCTACGAATTCCCGGCCACCGATAAGCAACCGGCATTGAAAATGACCTGGTACGACGGCGGCAAGCTGCCCGACAAAAAACTGATCGGCGGCCGCAACCCCGACAAATGCGGTTCGCTGGCCATCGGCAGCAACGGGACGCTGCTGGCCAACAGCAACGGCAGCAAGATCGAAGTCCTTGGCATGGAAAAACCGCAGGTCGAGTACACGAAATCCCCCGGCCACTTCACCGAATGGGTCAACGCCATCCGGGGCGGCCCGCCCGCCGTGTCGAACTTCCCCGACTACGCCGGTCCGCTGACCGAACTGGTGTTGCTGGGCAACCTCGCCGTTTGGCCCGCCGACAAAGGCAAGGGGCCAAAGGTCGAGTGGAACGCCAAGGAAATGAAGGTCAAGAACATCAAGGGCATGAAGAAGTTGATCAAACCCAAGTATCCCGCCGGGTATACGCTCGACACGTAAGGTCACACCGTATAGAGACGCCGTGCCCCTACGGCGGAATGGTCGCTGGATTCCCGCCCGCCATCCGGGGGGCTTTGCGACGGGCCACCAGCTCCGTATCATAGGCGATTCCCGGCTGTACCCTACCCGTAATAACGCGAGAATCCTCATGCCTACCCGGAGTGAAGAATTTGCCGGCCTTTCTGTGGCCATGATTACCCCGTTTCGTAACGGCCAGGTCGATATCGAGGCAATTCAGCAACAAGTGGAGTTCCAAGTGGAGGCGGGTACCACGTGCCTTTGCCCGGTCGGAACCACCGGCGAGTCACCTACCCTGTCGCACCCCGAGCACGAGAAAGTCATTGCCGCCGTGGTGGAAGCGGCGGCGGGCCGAATCAAAGTCATGCCCGGAACCGGCTCGAACAGCACGGACGAGGCCCTGCACCTGACACGCTGGGCCGCCGAGAAGGGCGCCGATGCCGCGCTGGTGGTTGCCCCCTACTACAACAAGCCGACGCAGGAGGGCTTCTATCAACACTTCAAGGCGCTGGCCGAAGCGGTTGAGATACCGATATGCGTCTACAACATCCCCGGCCGCACCGGCAAGAACATCGAGCCGGATACGATTTGCCGCATGGCCGAAATCCCCAACATCACGATGGTCAAGGAAGCGACCGGCTCGATGGACCAGGCATCGCAGATTCTCTCGAGGACGGACCTGACGCTCCTCAGCGGCGACGACAGCCTGACGCTGCCTTTTATGTCGGTCGGCGGCCGCGGGGTTATTTCCGTCGTCGGGAATATCGTCCCCAAGGACATGATTGCCTTGGTCAACGCTTTCAACTCCGGCGATATCCGGGAGGCCCGGCGCTGGCACTACAAGCTGTTTCCGCTCTGCCGCGACATGCTCGGGCTGGCTACCAACCCAATCCCCATCAAGGCCGCCATGAAAATGCTCGGCCGCGACACGGGCGAATTGCGGCTGCCGATGACGCCGCTGACCCAGCAGCAAGAAGCCAGCTTAAGGGCGACGTTGACGGAATACGGGGTGTTGTAGGGCTGTGTATCGCAGCAAAAGCCCCGGCACTGCGTGCCGGGGTTCCGGAGCAAAATTTCCTTATTCTCAGCGTACTGTTGAGCGACAAGATGGCCGGCCTCCTTCTGCTTTGCGAATACGGCACGCTGGGCGGCGAAGAGCAGTCGATGCTTTCTACGCTTGCAGGCGTGGAGAAAGCCGGATTGGCGCCGGCGGTTGCTGCTCCACCCCAAGGGCCGCTGGCCGAAATATTGCACGCCCGTGGTGTTGAAGCGATTTCCTTTGACTTTTGCGACCGCGATCGAAATCGCTTGCGCCAAGGGCAATTACGGGAGAAGCTCGCCGGATTGCTTCGCCGCCGCCGCCCCGATCTGTTACACGCGAACAGCCTTTCGATGGGCCGGCTTTCCGGTCCGGTTGCGGCGGAGTTGGGCGTCCCGAGCCTCGCCCATCTCCGCGACATCGTCAAGATCAGCCGTCGGGCGATCAACGACCTGAACCGGCACAGGCGGCTGCTGGCGGTCTCCGAGGCGACCAGGACGTTCCATGTCGGCGAAGGGTTGTCGGCCGAAAAAACGCACGTGCTGCTCAACGGCGTTGATCTCGGGAAATTCCGCCCGCGACCGGCCACCGGCTATCTTCATCACGAGCTAGGAATCCCGGCCGCCGCGCCGTTGATCGGCAACATCGGCCAAATCGGTCTGCGCAAGGCACAAGACATCCTGGCAAACGCAGCGGTCGTGGTTGCCAAGGGGTTCCCCGACGTGCATTACATCTTCGTCGGCGAGCGATTCTCCGAAAAAGACGAATCCCGGCGGTTCGAATCCGACCTGCGCGCAGCCGCAACCGGAGCACTCGCCGGACGTTTCCACTTCCTTGGCTTCCGCAACGATGTCGACAAGCTGCTAAACGAGATGACGTTGCTGGCACACACGGCGCGGCAGGAACCGCTGGGGCGGGTATTGCTCGAATCGGCCGCGTCCGGCGTCGCAGTGATCGCCACGGACGTGGGCGGTACGCGGGAAATCTTTCCCCCGGCGGCCGAGTCCGCTCGGCTCGTACCCCCCGACGACCCCGAAACCCTGGCAGCGGCGATCGCGGACCTGCTGGGCAACGGCCCGCAACGAACCCGGCTGGGCGATGCCGCTCGCCGGCGCGCCGAAGAGGCGTTTCCCGTCCAACGTGCGGTCGCGGGATTGGTCGAGCATTATTGGGACGTGAGCCGGGCATAAGGCGGACCGAACGCCATCACGGGTCCACCCGACGGGCACGCCCGATTTCCTTTGGGAGAGAATTCCCATATACTGAATACCAGGCCCCTGCTTGGAATAGGAGTTTTCCGTATGACCGATCTGAAACTGTCGCTGCGCCACTTTCTTCTCGCGATCCTGCTATTCGTTTTGGCGGGGATCCTGCTGACTCGAGCGAACCTGGCCGAACGGGACAAGAAGCAAAAAACGCCGCGAGGGATTCGAGGGCAGATCTCCAAGGAGGCCGATGAAACCGATCTCGCCGAGGCGAAACAGTTCTACTTCGAAAGCCGCGCAGACCTGCTGAGAAACCGCCGCGCGTCGCAATGCGGCAGCGGACTCGGGCTGAATAACGACGAATCGAAAGCAAACAGGCATCTCGTCCGGCTCCGCGATAAACTGATCTCGGACTACAAGCAGCGGGGAGCGTTTCCGCCGGCGGAGTATTTCTTTGCAGCAAAGCCCCATATCGAATCGACCGAACTCTTTCAAATCCTCCGAGAGATGCCCAAGGGCGGTATATTGCACATCCACACGTCGTCGACCGGCAGAGCGTCGTGGGTGGTCGAGAACGCCGCTTCCCGGCCGAACTGCTATGTCTATTGGGAAGACGACAACGGCGACCATCTCAAGGGGCAGCTCGGGTTCTACGAGTCCGGTTCCGAGCCGACCGGCTTTCGCCCGGTCCAGCAGGTCCGCGATGAGGTTGCCGACTTCGATCAGCAACTGCTCGGTCTTATCACCCTCGGCGAGCAAGACGCCCGTGCGCCCGACGTCTGGAAACGTTTCGGCGACATCTTCCACCGCCTGCACGGGTTCTTGCACTACCAGCCGGTGTTCTTGGACTACTACCGCGACGCGTTCGAGACCTTGCTGAACGACAACATCCAGTACGTCGAGTTGCGCGCCGGGCTCGGAACGCTCTACGACTTGACGGGCAAGAAGTGGACGCCGCTGGAGTCGGTCGGATTCTTCAAGCAGGTCCGCAACAGGGTACGCGAGAAACATCCCGAATTCGATCTGAAACTGATCGCTTCGTTCTACCGCGAGGCCGACAGGCAATCCGTGTGGGAGAACCTGAAGCAAACCATGGAACTGAGAAATATCCATCCCAACTTCGTGATCGGGTACGACCTGGTCGGCGAAGAGGATACCGGCCATACGACCCTCTACTACCTCGACGACTGGCTTCGCCTGAGGACGCTGGAACACGAGTATCGCATCGATCTGCCCTTCTATTTCCACGACGGTGAAAGCGACTGGCCCGACGACGAAAACCTCTACGACGCCTACCTGCTCGGCTGTCGTCGAATAGGCCACGGTTTTGCGTTGTTTCGTTCCCCGCACCTGGAACAGGACATTGTGAAGGCGGGTATCGCGCTGGAAGTCTGCCCCGTAAGCAACCAGGTTCTTCACTATGTGGGCGATTTGCGCATCCACCCGGCCGCCGGTTATCTCGCCCGCGGCGTCCCCTGTGTCATCGGTTCCGACGATCCCGCCATCTTCGGAAACGAAGGTCTATCGTACGACTTCTGGGAAGCCGTGGTGGCCTGGGAACTCGATCTCAAGGCGGTCAAGCAACTGGTGCTCAACTCGTTTCAGTACAGCGCGATGACGCAGCAAGAGAAGGACCTCGCGGAGGCAAGCTGGGAGAAAAAGTGGGAGGAGTTCATCAAATCAGTCCTCGCCAGGGCAGAAAATGCCGAAGCCGGTGGTGGTGAAACCGGTGGTGACGAAACCGGCAGTACCAAAGCCGCGACCGGTGGTCGCGCCACCATAAAGCCGCGACCGGTGGTCGCGCCCCAATAGCCCCAACGCAACGCGTCGCGGAATCAGAACCGAGTCCCCATCTGGAGAGACACTAATTGCTGACCGACACGCCCCAACTCACACCCGGAGGGTGGTGGCAATGGCGACGGTAACGCCGCGGATAGAACGGGGGACCGTAGTGATACTCTTCGACGATCACCGGCGGCGGGACCGACTCGCGAATGATCACCGGCTGCCCGACCGGGGACGATACGACCGGCCGGGGCGGGTTCTGCATCGTCTTGATCACCGGCGCCCTGACGCCCTGCTTGGTGAGAAAGATCACGTCGTCGGTGGAAAGGGGTGCGGCGGCGCCGTGGGCGCGGATGTGGTTGATAATCAACTCGTCGGCCACGCCCGCGCCGCTCATCGCCACGACGTCGTCGATGGAGACCGCGCCGGCGGCGATCTGGCGTCCGAGCTGCTGCTCGATCATGGCCCGGTTCCGGGCCTCGATCTGGTCCAATTCGCTGCCGACGGCGGCGCCGGTCAGTGCCCCGATGCCCGCCCCGATTGCGGTTCCCGCGCCGGCGTTTCCGACCGCATCGCCGACGATGGCGCCCGTTCCGGCCCCGACGAGCCCGCCGAACAGGGCCCCCTGATCGCTTCGATAGGGCGAACAACATCCGGTCACCGATAGTGCCGTGAAAACACTCAATCCCACGAGGACAAAGCTGGTACAACGCACGAGAAGGCTCCTTGGCGAATAGCGAATAGCGAATAGCGAATAGAAGAACAGGTGGACGGCACGGAGGTACTCAAGTAGAGGCGGCGATTATTGGGATAGGGCAACGCCGCGTCAAGAGAAACTGGGGGGGTTACGCAAAAGGGGGGCGCCATTTCGGTGATTGACCGCTGGGAGCGACCACGGATCGCGGCCTTATGACGTGACCGGTTCACTTCGCGGGACGATCCGGCGCCAGGTCGTTGATCTTGGGCTTCGCGGCCCCCGTGCCCGTGTTTTCGAACCAAACCGGGCCGCCCCATTTACCGGTGACGACGATGTCCAGATCGCCGTCGCCGTCGAGATCGACGACCGGGATCTCCATGCCGGACCCGATGCCCTGGTCGAACGAGACGACGTGCTTTTTCCACTCCGGCTTCGGCCCGCGTTTCAACTCGTACCAGTAGACACCCGGCGGGTCGTTTCCGCCCGGATCGCGGCCGTTGTGGGCCTTGAACCGCTTGCCTGTGACCAGGTCGAGATCACCGTCGCGATCCATGTCGGCCAAGGTGATGGCGTGGGCTTGGCTCCAGGAATCGTCGATCGTGTGCTGCTTCCACCTTGGCGATGGGAGCGGCTTGTCGGGTGGATCGAAAAGCCACGAGGTCACAACGTCGCCCCTTTTCATGGGACACTTCAAGTACTCAGGCATGATCTTGCAGGCTGATCTGTCGAAAGTGGTGCTAGCCACCTTGATGCGTCCAACATAGACGGAATGACCAGATCTGCGCCGATAGACCGTCAGCACATGTCCTTTCTTGAGCCCGTCGTCGGAACCGCCACTGATCTCACACAGATCGGGGTGTGGTACGGCTATGACATTTATTTCAAGAGAGGTCGCAATATGGGCCGATTCGCTGTCGGCCGCCCTGTCGCCACTGTCTGGGGCGTCGGCGAGTTGTTCGTACCAGAAGATCCCATACCGATGTGCCGAACTCGTGACAATGTCGTTCAGCCCGTCATCATTGACGTCGTAGACCCAAATCTGGGGCGTGTGTTCGGTCTTCCCGTCTTTCCCGCCGAGCGAGAGCGGGTGTTTTCTCCACCGGTCGTTCTTGGGATATGCCTGGAACCAGGCGTCAGGGCGCAGGAAATCGATCAGCCCGTCGCCGTTGACGTCGCCAACGCCGACGCCCCAGGTGAGCGGCTTGTCGGAAACCCGGTGGATCACCATGCCCGGCTTTCCGTCGGGCAGCTTGCCGGCCTCGTACCAGACGGTGGTTTTGGTGGCCGGTACGACCTCGTCCCGTTTCCCGTCGCCGTCAACGTCCCAAAGCTCGCCGGCCTCGAAGTTGTCCTTGACCTCGATGACCGTTTCGGGCCACTCGCCGCCCTTGGGGCCGGTGTTGCGGAACCAGACCGACCGCTTTTCGTGCCACGAGCAGGAAACGACGTCCAACAGCCCGTCGCCGTCTACGTCGAGCGGGGCGTTCATGAAGTCGTACATGTAGCCGTTGCCCTTTTCGTCGACCTTGCCCTTCAACGTGCGGACCTTGACCTTCTTCCAATCGGGCGCGAGGTAGAGATACGGCCCGGCGATGATGTCGAGCTTCTCATCGTTGTTGAAATCACCGACGCCGCAGGCCTCGCTCCGGTAGTTGCCGACCCGGTGCATCTTGAACGTTGGGGTGATGGGCTCGGCGGCGGTGGCCACAACCGCCACGATGGAAAGGGACGAAAGTACGCGGAGTGTTGTGCAAATACGCATTGGGACACCTTGGCATGTTATCGTTGCGGGCTTTTTCTGGTGAGTCGCCGCACACCCCCCCGGGACCGCAGTCCCGGGGCGTTTTTCTCTTTTCTTTCCGCAGTCCCGGGGCGTTTTCGTAGTCCTGCAATTTGCAATCTACAATTCCCGACTCCCTTACCAGGGTTTCGTCACACCCGGCATCGGCAGCGGTGAATAGAACCCGTCCTTATCCGGCAACACCGGTGGCTTGGCGTCCATGGCCAGCTTCTGCGGCAGGAGGCCCTTGTTCGACTTGATCGCTTGGTCCCAGGTGACCATCTGGCCGCTGTAGAGGGCCATGCGGCCGAGGATCCCGGTCATGGAACTCATCGCGCCGAAATCTCCTTCAAAGAGCGGCTTGCCAGCGCGGATGCTCGCCAGCAGGTCGTCCTGTTCCTGCTGGAAGGGGTTGTTGCCCTCGTAGCCCGGTTGCCGCGTGCCACCGTAGGGCCCGACGCCGAGCGTCAGCTCGCCCTTGTCGCCGGTGACGTGCTCGCCGACATACTGCCAGGCGCCGGGAATCTGGCGCGCCTGGGCATAGTACCGGGTGCCGTCGGCGTATTCGAACTCGACGAAGTCGTGATCGAAGACGTCGCCGGACCACGGGCCGACACAGACCTCGCGCCCGCCCATCCCGTTTGCCTTGACCGGATAGCCCTGCATGACCCAGTTGGCCACGTCGATCGTGTGTACCCCCTGGTCATGGAAGTGGTCGCCGGAGAGCCAGTTGAACCAGGCATAATGGCGCAACTGGTGTTCCATTTCGGTCGCGTCGGGGCGGGGCTTGGGACCGTCGACGGTGCCGGACATGTTGAAGTAGGTGCGGACCAGCATCACTTTGCCGACCACCCCGTCGTGGATCTTCTTAACGAGTTCGAGGTAGCTGTTTTGGTGACGTCGCTGCAGGCCGACGCCGACGGCGAGCCCCTTCTTCTTCGCGATTTCGTTCGATGCGAGCAAGCTCCGCACGCCCGGGGCGTCCACGGCACAAGGCTTCTCCATGAAGACGTGTTTACCGGCTTTGACGGCGGCCTCATAATGGGCCGGCCGAAAGACGGGCGGCGTAGTCAACAGCACCAGATCGACCCCGCAATCGATTGCCTTGCGGTAGGCGTCGAATCCGACGAATCGGCGTTCGGGCGGGACATCGATATGATCCGTCAACCGTGCGGCGTCGACGGCCGGGATGATTCCACCCTCGCTGAGGTACTTCAGGCTCCGTTCGAGGCGGTCCTTAAACACGTCGGCCATGGCGACGAGTTTGACGGGCCCCTTGGTCGAAAGGGCCTCGGCAGCGGCCCCGGTCCCACGCCCTCCGCAGCCGATCAGCGCGATCTTGATCGTTTCGTCGCCGGCGGCATGGGCGCTTCGGGCAATACTCAAACCTGCAACGGTTGCCGTGGCCTCCAGAAACCTGCGCCGTGAAGTGCGGCCTTCTGCCGGAGTTCCGGTCGGGTCGTTCATCAACAATCCTTTTGTGCAAGTGATATCCTTGATTCACCTTGCCTCATCCCCGACCTTCCCCAACTCCTACATCATGGTAGACCGGGACGCTGGTGTTGTCAAACCGGCGGGCAGTCGAGCATTCTGGCATTTCGGCCCCGCTCTTGGTAGGGTATAAAACAGTGAAGATTTGCTCAGCCTGCCGCCGAGGCTCTTGAAAACGAGGTTCACAACATGCGACTAATCAGCATCGTCCCACCCACATTGGCCATCTGTATGTGGGGAACGCTCGTCGGCGCCCAGCAAGAACCGCAACAGGACTCTCCATTCTACGAATTGATCATCAACGGCGAGAGCTTCGTCGTCCGGAAAAACCGCCCTACCGTCCTTGAAAGCAAGAAAAACCCCGAGGTGGTGTACGAGGTCGCAGTTCGGGTGGAACCCGCCCAGCAAATGGACCTCAACACCGTGAGGTTCCATTATGATTGGCTCTTCACCGTTCACGACAACCACGACAAAAAGTTGCGACGAGTTCGACTGGTCCATGAAGCGGGATTCACCATGATGATCACCGACCTGGGTGGACCAATTCCCCCCGATCAGCAGATCAAGGCAACCACCGACCTCGTGAAGGAGGTGCTGGCCCTGTACAAGGGTGCGAAAGATCTTCGCACGGAGGACCGACACAAGCTGGACCTTGGAAACGCGGTCTTGCGCGGGGTCGTCATCCGCTATACCGATGCCGAAAAGATCAAACACTCGGTCCTCGTTCAGACGATCTGCGGCAAGGAATTTGCCGTTACCTGCATCAGCCAGTACTTGGATAACGATTTCGAGGACATCAAACTGCTAATCAAGGGAACCGTGGAGTCATTTCGGCCAATTCCCATTCCTGCTCGCGTTCAACCTCCTGTCCCTCCCGGTCGATGACTGCCGTTTTGGCCTCCCATTGACAGGCTCTTCGGCGGGCCTACAATACGGGGTTTCCCCGGCTTGGGAGCCCCCGGGCGGAGTTTCCGGCCGGGGTCGTCATTTCAGGATTGGCTGCCGCCCGTTTGAGGGGCAAGCCCGGAGTCCTCCCTTTGAGAGAAGCGATTGAAAAGGCCGATGTCCTGATCGAAGCCCTCAGGTGGATCCGCCAGTTTCGCGGCAAGATCACCGTAATCAAACTCGGCGGAAGCGTCATGGAAGACCCCGACGCCATGACCCACCTCCTGCTCGACGTGGTCTTCATGGAGACGGTCGGCATGTTGCCGGTGGTCGTCCATGGCGGCGGGGCGGCCATCAGCCGCGCAATGGCCGAGGCGAACATGGAATCCCGCTTTGCCCTGGGACGCCGATGCACCGACGACGCGGCGCTGCAAATCGTCGAACGCGTGCTGGCCGGCGAAGTCAACGAGGGGCTGGCCGGCCGGATTAACGAACTCGGGGGACGGGCCGAGCCGCTGAACTTCCGCACGGGGAATGTGCTGACGGGCCGACGACTCCGTCTGCTCGACGGGGACGGGCAACCGGTCGACTTGGGCCATGTCGGTGAAGTCACCGGCGTTGATCGAAAAACCATCGAGTCCCTGTGCCGGGACTGCATTGTGCCGGTTATTCCCTCGATGTGCATCACCGGGGACGGGGAAAAGCTCAATGTCAACGCCGACACCGCCGCCACTGCCGTTGCCCAGGCCCTGAAGGCCGAGAAGCTGGTCTACCTCAGCGACGTCAACGGCGTCCGGCGCGACAAGGACGATCCGGAATCGCTGATCCACTCGCTCAATACCGAAGAGGCCTGTGAATTGATCGACGCCGGCGTGATCGAGTCGGGGATGATTCCCAAGGTTCAGGCCTGTCTGGAAACCCTGGAACGCGGCGTACACAAGGTCCATATCATCGATGGCCGGTTACGCCATTCCCTGCTGCTGGAAATATACACCAGCACGGGGGTGGGAACCCAAATTGTCAAGGAGAATGGTTGATCGAGGACACCGGGCGGCAGATCGGCGATATTGCCCCGAACCAGGCCGTCGTGTTTCGTGTCCCGTCGGATTTCACAAGGAGAGCCACCCATGGGGTCGAATACGCCGATGAGTTCGCAAGAGACCATACAACTGTTCGACAAGTACGTGATTCCCAATTACGGCCGGTTTCCCGTGTCCCTGGTACGCGGCGAAGGGTCGTACGTCTGGGACAGCGAGGGCAACCGCTATCTCGACCTGTTCCCCGGCTGGGGGTGCAATCTTCTGGGCCACTGCCCCAAGCCGGTGGTCGAGGCCGTGCAAGAGCAGGTTGCCACGTTGATCCATGTCCCCAATACCTGGTACATGGAGGCCCAGGGGCTTTGGGCGAAACTGCTCAGCGAGCGGAGTTTCGGCGGACAGGCCTTCTTCTGCAACTCGGGGACCGAAGCGGTCGAGGCGGCGATCAAACTCGCCCGGTTGCACACTTCCAAGCAACGCTACAAGATCATCACGTTCGAGGGCGGGTTCCACGGCCGCACGCTCGGCTCGACCGCCGCGACGGCACAGCCGAAGTATCACGAGGGCCTCGGGCCGTTGATGGCCGGTTTCGTCTACGCCCCCTACGGCGATCTCGACGCGGTGACGGCTTTGGTCGACGACGAAACGGCCGCGATCCTGGTCGAGCCGATCCAGGGTGAAGGCGGCATCCGCATTCCGCCCGACGGCTTCCTCGCAGGACTGCGGCAACTGGCCGACGACAACGAGCTGCTGCTGATCTTCGACGAGGTGCAAACGGGCTGCGGGCGGACGGGGAATTGGTTCGCCTATCAGGGCTTCGACGTGACGCCCGACGTGATGACGCTGGCGAAGGCGATCTGCGGCGGGATAGCCGGCGCAGCCATGCTGACGACCGCCGAGATCGCCACCAGCTTGCGCCCCGGCATGCACGCCGCCACCTTCGGCGGCAACCCGATCGCCGCGCGGGCCGGCATTGCCGCTATCGAAATGATCGAAAACGAAAACCTCCTCGAAAACGCCGAACGACTCGGAAAATTGTTCCGCAATCATCTCGAGCAACTCCGGCAGCAGTGCGATCCGGTCCGGGAGGTCCGCGTGTGCGGCCTGATGGTCGGTATCGAGCTTTCCATCGACGGGGCGCCGATCGTCAAGGAGTGCATGAACCGAAAACTGCTGGTCAATTGCACCCAGGGCACCGTCATCCGGCTGTTGCCCGCCATGACCCTGACCGAGGACCAGGCCGAAACCGGCTGCAAAATCCTCACCGAAGTCGTTCGGCAGCACGCCGGCAACGCGGCGGGGGAATGAAAAACCAGCGAAGGGAACGCGGTCATGCGAAACCTGATTACCCTGGCCGACCTCAACAGGTCCGAAATCGACCGGGTCTTCTCCATCACAGAAGACCTGAAATCGAAGTATGCCAAGGGGCTCCGCGAGCCGCTCTTGCCGGGCCGCGTGATGGCGCTTCTGTTCGAGAAACAATCGCTGCGGACGCGGGTCAGCTTCGAGGCCGGCATGGCCCACCTCGGCGGAAACTCGATGTTCCTCGGCCCCGAGGTCGGGTTCGGACGGCGCGAGAGCATGGCGGATTTCGGACACGTGCTAAGCCAGTACGTCGATGTGGTCGTCGTTCGCGCCAACAAGCACGCAACCGTTACCGAACTGGCCGAGCATTGTACCTGTTCGGTGATCAACGGCCTGACCGATTTCGCACACCCTTGCCAGGCCATGGCCGATCTCTACACCATCCGCGAACTGGCCGGACCGCTCGCCGGCCACACGCTCGCGTGGGTCGGCGATGCCAACAACGTCGTCCGAAGCCTGGCGCTCGGTTGCGGGCGGGTGGGGATGGACCTGATCATGGCAACCCCAAAACAGTACCAATACGACAGCGATTCGCTTGCCTGGATCCGACAACAGGTCCCCGATCTGGAATTGACCGTCACTACCGATCCGATCGAGGCCGTTTCGGGTGCGGTGGCCGTCTACACCGACGTTTGGGCCAGCATGGGTCAGGAAGACGAACGGGAAAAACGCCGCCGCGACTTCGCCGACTATCAGGTCAATGCCGAACTCATGTCGCACACCCCCAAGGGCACGGTCTTCATGCACTGCCTGCCCGCAAGACGCGGCGAAGAAGTCACCGACGAGGTGATCGACGGCCCGCAAAGCGTCGTCGTCCAACAAGCCGCCAACCGGATGCACGCTCAAAAGGGAATCCTCGCGTGGATGCTGGGCGCAAAAGGGTAGACAGTCGAGTCGTGTTCGGTTTTTGGTCAACCGGGTCGCCGTTTTCCGGAATTGGGCTCTGTCTGAAAATCCGCCACCTGGGGCATCGCTTCGCTGTGCCCCAGCCACCCATCGCTGTGGCTTGCCTTATAGCTCTATCTGGGGGGTACGCTATAATTTTTCCGAATCGGAGTAAATTTTTAGTCCCGGATAGGGGGGAGTATTGAATTGGTCTTCCGTTTTTGATACAAAGAATGATGGAGGGTAAGATCAGGCTTCAAGCGTTTCGTCCGTTCGGAGCCCTTCACAACACAGGAGCATCGTTCTTTCCGTGATTGAAAACCGAGGCGCGCAGTATGCCATTCTTGGTGCGGCCGTGGTCGTGTTGGTCTTGATTGTAGGTTGGCGGATGTTTTCCCACAAGCCGCCGCCGCCCACGCCCGAAGAACTCGTGCAGATTGCACTTTCGAGTGCAGCGGAGGGAGAGCGGGAGAAGGCCGTGGTGGAACTTGCGCGGCACCCCGACGAGCCCGTTGCCGAGTTGCGAACGGTGTTTCGGCAGACGAACTCGCCCCGGGTGCGGGCTGCGGCCATCCGCGGGTTGGGTATGTTGCGGGATTGGGAGAGCATTCCTGAATTGATCGAAATCATGAGGACCGAGCCGGAGTTCCTTCGCGGGCGTGCCGCGGAGGCCGTCAACCGCATCGCTTGCGAGGATTTGCTTTATCGGGCAAACGATCCGGAACAGAAACGGCTCCGGGCAATAGAACGCATTGAAGAGAAATGGCCCCTCTTGTACAAGGGCTATCAAGCCAAAGCCAACGCAGCGAAGATACGAGCCGAATTCGAACGTGTCCGAAACAACCCGGAAAAAGGGGTGATTCAGACCGTCGAGGGAACAGAAAACCAATGACCCGTCTTGTACGGGGTTGCGGAAGTAAGCAACGTCACTTACCAAACCTTCGGAGGGAATCATGAAATCTCCAAAATCATCAGGTTTCACGCTGATTGAGTTATTGGTGGTGATCACCATCATCGGGATTCTTATCGCCCTTCTGTTGCCGGCGGTTCAAGGGGCCCGAGAAGCGGCGCGATGCTCCCAGTGTAAGAACAACCTGCGCCAGATCGGCATCGCGTATGAGAACCGCAGAGCACAACTCGTTGATGCGGACAAGACGTCGGCGCCGTTGAGCGGGACGCCGGCCTGGATGCCCACCGGCGGGCTGCCCGGCAGCTCCGGCAGCGTGGCCGAAGTGAACTACGACTGGCCGAACGTGCTGGCGCCCTATTTGGAGAGTAACAGGGGGGTTTACATCTGTCCCAACGGCGGCTTCGCGTCTGGCGGCTCTATGGTTCTTCAGGATCTGACCGTCCATTGGGGCGGCGGTAATAGCCCCATCCCGTGCGACCCGAGCCACCCCCGCTGCTGGGTACACCAGGAAAATCCGTACTGGCTGGGGTTCGAGGACTGGAGCGACTGGGACTACAACGACATGTGGCTCCAGTTTGATGAATTGCCGGACGGCGATGTTTCGATCACGGTTACCGGGCACAGTTCCGCCTGCCATTTCGACGTGATTGGACCGGATGGACAAGTGGTCGGTAACCTGCAGGACATTCACGACGGCAACTTTAGAGAGAAGTCGGGCACCATCCCGTCCTCCACCGCCAAGAACCTCTCCTACGCGATCAACATCCGGGGCCATCGCCTCGAGAATGCCGAGCACAAGGTGTTGTTCATCGAGTACGAAAAACGTGTAGCCAACATCGTCGGCGCCCCGGCAACGGACGACTATCACGAGATGATTGCCCCGCGCCACAGGGACCTTTGCAACGTATTGTTCGCCGACCTCCACGTCGGCTCGGTGACGCCCGACGACGTCGACCCGGAGATTCTCGATCTCCAAGTGAAGCACTGGCTGCCGAAAAGCGATCCCATACCGACGCCGGCGGCACCGTAGTACAACCCGGCAAACGAAACAACAACGGTTGGCACGGCACTCCGATGGCCGTGCGAACCGTTTTTTTGTCTTAGGACCGGCCTTCGCCCGAAAGCGGTGCCCCCACCGTCATTCCCGCGTAGGCGGGAATCCAAGGGGCACGCGTCTGCGCGGGAATGACGGTTCGGTTTTCTCGGGTCGCTGGATTCCCGCCTGCGCGGGAATGACGGTTCGCAGACCGGGATTGGGGCGATCACATAGCCCCTTTGGGGGACTGTGGGATACACTTCCCCCCAGTCAAGGCACGTGTCGGCCGGCGGGAATATTGAATTATTTCCCGGTTTCTGATACAAAGAGAGTTAGGGCATAGGATCAGAGAGGCTATTGCCCGAGGCGTGAAAAGCCCCTTATCTTCAGTGGCTCCCTATCCCGGCCCGGCCGCGCCCCCCGAGTGCTATGCGCTGCTTGACATCAAGCTGAGTAATCCTCGACTTACAGGAGACCGACCATGAATCGTCCGCGCCAACAAGGATTCACGTTAATCGAACTTCTGGTGGTGATTGCGATCATTACCATTCTTATCGCCCTGCTCTTGCCCGCCGTGCAAAGTGCCCGTGAGGCGGCGCGCCGGGCGCAATGCGCCAACAACCTCCACCAGATAGGCATTGCCTACCACCATTTCTATGAGGCCTACGACGAAATCCCGTCGAAGTGGGTGTTTGCCACCGAATGGAAGGCGTCGCTGACGCCGTTCCTCGAAGGTCAGACGAAGGTTTTCACCTGCCCGAACGACATAGAAGCGCATGCAACCTCGCTCTGGGATTATACGTTCTGGGTCAACGAAAGGACGTTCGAGGAATACGGGGACACCCACGGTATTTCGTTCCAACCCGGCCCTCGCTGCCGGATCGCCGATCCGAGCAATCCGGGCGGCGACAGCGGCGGCGTGGGGGCTCCGTACTGGGAGGAATTGACCGGCTCGGCACGCAAATTCCCGGACAGCTTCATCCTGGAGTTCGAGGACAACACGGACTGGGACTACAACGACATGATCGTCCTGGTCGATCCCTATCCCGACGGCTCGGTCCATTTCCAGTCGATATTCAAGTCCGCCGCATTCACGTTCCAGTTGCTCGATCCGGGCGGCCTGGTCGTCAGCCCATCGTTTTTGCCGGGCCATGATTGGTGGGCGGACAGTTCGTGCAGCTACGGCATGAACAACCGCGCACACCGCTTCATGCGGGACGCCAACAAGATCCTGATGGTCGAGTACTTCAAGCTGGAGGCCAATGTGGTCGGGGTGGACGCCACCGACAATTGGCTGGAGCATTTCCGGCCGCGGCACGTCGGCATGTCGAACGTCCTGTATCTCGACGGGCACGTCGCGGCCCACACCTCGGACGAGATCGACCCCCGGATTCTCCGGGTTCACGACACCATGTGGCGGCCCGCGAGGGATCCGAAGCTGGTGATCCCGTAAGGGCTACAAAGGAACGACTCGCAAATAGCTTCGGTGTTCGGCCGGTAGCTACGGTCTGGCGACCGTGGCTGCTACGAAGTTGTTTTTGAGTTATCTCCAAGGCGGCCTGAGGCCGAAACCAAAGAGATTGCAAATTGTAAATTGTAAATTGAAAATTGTAAATTAAAGATCGGTGATGCAAGCTCGAACCGATTTGCAGTTTGCAGTTTTCAATTTTCGATATCCCCGCGAGAAAACATGCGCGCACGGCGCGCAGAAGTTACGACGTAAGACTCTACGCTTTTTCCGGGACTGCGCCCGGAAAAAGAGGCCGGAACGGCAAGAACATCGACAATTTATTGTTCCTCAAGAAGCTCTAAGGGCCTAAACAACCGACTTAGCGCTGTCGTATAGTCAGGTGCTTTCTTTCATGCGGGCGGCCAGGGCCTGCAAATCGTTTCCCCGCAGCGTGCCCTCCACCAGCTCGGGCAGCTTTTGCGGGGAGCATCCGAAACACGGGATACCCAGTTTCGCCAGCTTTCGGGCAAGGCCTTCGTCAAACGACGGAACGCCGCTGTCGGACAGCGCCAGCAGGCACAACACGCGGACCCCGGAGGCGACCATCTCGCCCAACCGGCGGACGAGCTGCGATTCGTTGCCGCCTTCGTACAGATCGGTAATCAGGATGAATAGCGTGCTCGCAGGTTCGGCGATGAACTGCTCGCAATAGGCGACCGACTTGTTGATGTCGGTGCCGCCGCCGAGCTGGATGCCGAAGAGCATGTCGACGGGATCGTCGCCGCACTGTGCCGTCAGGTCGACGACTTCGGTGTCGAACGCCACCATGCGCGTGTCGAGGGCGGGAAGGCTGGCGAAGATCGAGCCGACGACCGCGCCGTAGACGACCGAATCGGCCATGGAACCGCTCTGGTCCATGTCGACGATGACGGTCCAGTTGTTGGTCCGTTGCGCCCGGGAGAAGAAGTAGACGCGTTCGGGGATCAGCCGCTCGAGCTGCCGGTTGTAGTTTTTGAGGTTCCGCCCTATGGTCCACTTCCAGTCGATGCTGCTGACGTTGGGGATCGGCGAGTGCTCGTTTCGGTTGAGCGCCCCCATCACGGCCTGGCGGATTTTCTGTTCCAGGGTGAGCTTGATCTTCTCGACGACCGCTCGGACGACCATCCGGGCGGTCTCCTTGGTGCGTTCGGGGATTTGTCCGCGAAGCGACATGAGCGTGCCGACGAGCTGGACGTTTGGCTGGACGTTTTTGAGCATTTCGGGCTCGAACAGCAGTTGATCCATACCTTTCCGTTCGATGGCGTCCTGCTGGATCACCGAGACGACGTCTTCGGTGAAATAGGTACGGATGTCGCCGAGCCATTTCGCCAGCCTGGGGGCCGAGCCGCCGAGCCCCGCAGAACGTTTTCCGCTCCCGGAGCTTTCTTCCGTTTCGTCATAGATGGCGGCGAGCGCATCGTCCATCAGGACCTGGTCGGCGGAGAGTTCGCAACCGCCGGCGCCGAAGCCGCCGAGGCATTCTTGCGAGTCCTTGCCCAGGATCAGCCGCCAGCGCTTAAGCTGCCCGGGATCGATGGGCGGTTTCTTCTTGGTCATGGTCGTCTCTATCTATGTAGGACGGATTGTCAATCCGTCCAGAGGCGAGTGTCCTCTCTCGGACAATCATCTCACAACGAGTTTTGAGACTCCACGGGACGGATTGACAATCCGTCCTACGAGCTCGCGTTTGCAACGTTTGGATTTACAGGTCGTCGAAGTCGAATTCATTGAGTTTTTCCAGCGACTCTTCCTCTTGCTCGGTCAGGGGCTGTTCGATCATCTCGCTTGCGATGTTGCCGCTCACGCCCCAGTGCTCGCCGAGGTTTTCGGCGATGTTTCGTTTTTCCTGCGGGCTGAAGCCACCGAACGCCCGACGCAGGAAGACCAGCGCCCGGCGGAACTCCTCGTCGTCGAGGGACCGGACGTATCCGGCCAACTGCTCCCACAGCGGCTGCCTCGCGAGCAGGGCATATCGGTTGCGTTTCGAGAGTCCCTCGAACCAGCCGGCGCCGAGGTCGGCGGCGATGCCCGGCGAGAGCCTTCGCGACACCTCGCGGGCGAGGTCCTCGTTCGAGATGAGACCCCGCTCCAGGAGTATCGCGCACGCGTAGCCGGAGAGCAGCGGGTTGCGGTCGTCGGCGTCGGAGAGTTTTTTCAGCTTGTCCACCCAAAGGTCCTCGTCGACGCGGTCGTGGTACTCGAGGCTCACTTTGTTCATCTCGTCGACGGCGACAACCGTTTTGCTCGCCGCGTCGTTGTCGCAGTTGGCCGCGGCGAACAGCGAAAGCGATCCTTGCACGAAGAGTTCCTCGATCAGCGGCAGAAGCGGGGCGGGATCGAACCGGCGGACGTCGCCGTACCGGACGACCATTCCCAGCTCGTTCGCCGCGTGGGCGACGGCCGTGAACTCGGTGCTCTCGGCGGCCAGCTCCTGGAGCCGGCTGCGGGCCTGTTCCATCGAGCCCATCATGCCGCACTCGCACGCTTCGCGGACGGCGGCGGCGGCTTCATGGACGGCGTTGCACTGGTCGAGGCGCGTTTTGAACTTGAAGGCGGCGGCCAGCTCGACGGTTTCGCCGAGCAGGACGGCCTCGACCAGCTCGATCTCGCTTTCGGGCGTCCACTGGACGTGCCACTTCTCCGCCCAGGTTGCCGAATCCTGCCTGGTAGGGAGCGGCTCGGCGAAGCTGATTTCCAGAACGCGTAGCCGGTGCAGAAACGACGAGCGGTTCAGGTCGAGAAAGGCCGCTTCCTCCGACTTGACGCGGCGATTCTCACGGAGGTCGAGCCCGATCTCCTGCTTGACCGCCGTTTTGTACTTCGCCAGTTTCAGGCGGGCAAGCTCGCGCTCGAAGTCCATCTGGATCGACGTCTGGCTGACGCCCTTGGGCAGCAGGCCGATGGCGGTGCCGACCTCCACCCGTGCCAGCGATTCCTTGACGGCGGAATGCTCTCCGTGGCCGACCAGGGTCACCGCCGCATCCTGAAGGTCCTGCAAGACGGGCGCCAGCCCGTTCTTCATGGCCGAAAGGGTCCTCGCCAGGCGGACGCCCTCGATCACCTCGGCGGTGGAGCGGTGCGTTCCCTCCTTGCGCATGTGCCGGACGACCATCGACAGATAGCGCGGCGCCAACTCGGAGAGGTCGTCCTGTTGGAGCGATTCCCAGAGCAGTTCGAAGTAGGCGGGTGCCCGGTTTCCGGCGCCGTATCCCGACTGGGAAGAGAGCTTGAAGTACGAGTAGGGCATCAAGGTGAGCTTGCTGGGAAGCCTCTTGAGCGACTCGAACTCCTCGTCGGTCATTGCCGGATATTCCGGGCCGAGCACCGGCGCGTGAAACGCCCCGACCACGGCCACAATCTTCTCCGGCGCGCAACCGGCCGCGATCGTTTCTTCGATGCGCCGCCGCATGTAGGCCTCGCGGACCAGGTTCTCGGCCAGCGACCGGGGAGCATCCTGCTCCAGTTCGCGAAGGCCCCTGCCGAATTCGAACGCAGCGAGCCGGTAGCTGTCTTCCGACAGGTTGTGCTCGAACCGCCGTTCCCAGTAACTTTCGTAGTCGGTCTCGCCGGACTCCCGGGCGATGCCGTCGTAGATCGACACCCGCTGTTGCGGCGTGCAGGACTCGCCCTGTTGGCCTTCGGCGTCTTCTTGCTCCGCATCCTCTTGCTCGGCCTCTTGTTCGGGGGCCTCTTGTTCCCCGGTGTCTTCCCGGTTCCCGATCGTTCCCGGTTCTTGCAGTGCAAGGAAGACGTCGGAGGGCAGATCCATGAATTCCGCCCGGACCTTGTGCTCTTTTGCCCAGGCCAACGCCTGGTACTCGGGGCTGTAGCGGGCGATCGGATAGACGAGCGTTCGGACCGGCAGCAATTCGGTATAGGCCAAAATGGCAATCGGCGGCTTGGTGTTCTTGCGCGTGATGTCGGAGATCAGCTCGCCGGCGTCGGCGAGCCCCTCGATCAGCACGACCTTCGGTTTGACGCGGTCAAGAAAGTTGCGCAGGTGCCACGCCCCCGCCGGCGAAAGGTGGCGGACGCCGAAGGTATGGACTTTTGGGGCTTCGGATGTCTTAAACATTAGGCTCTTCCGGGTTTTCGGTGGGTGATGCCAGGGCCCACGGGGCCAGAATCCCCCCAAATGGAGACGGGAGCCCCCGGATTCCCCGGAAAACGCCTCGATTCCGCTCCACGGCAACTACTCCT